>Ga0116165_1000914_pt1 | contig 24325 bp, 23 predicted proteins | sample AD_JPNMR1_MetaG_FD_89885 | JGI IMG/M metagenome (GOLD analysis project Ga0116165, IMG submission 89885) | Active sludge microbial communities of municipal wastewater-treating anaerobic digesters from Japan - AD_JPNMR1_MetaG | ecosystem: Engineered > Bioreactor > Anaerobic > Digestate | place...
AATGTATTTTTATTTACATTTATTTTATAAATTCTGTTATTGCCGTTAACAAAATAACAATGCCCCGCCTCTCCGTTTGTTATACTTTTAACATTGCTAAAATTGCTATCGGGGCCATAAAGAACAGTAGAAAGAGGTCGTCCAACGCCGAATTTATATTTAAAATTAACTTCTTCTCGACTAAATACGTCTAAATTATTTCTTGCTATTTCTGTGTTATTTAAATCGCTTAAATTATTACTTATTCTTAAATATCTTCCATCCCCTTCTGTCTTACTATATACATCTAAATTAGTTCTTGCAGTAGCAACATTATTTAAATCATTTAAATTATTACTTACTTGTAAATATCTTCCATCCCCTTCTGTCTTACTATAAATTTCATAAAAATTTCTAAAATTTACTTTACCATCATCTCTATAACTATAATCAACTCCAACTGGAACACCACTATTATAAACTAATCTTCCAATTTCAATTACATTACCCATACCACTCTTATCACTTACAAATTCAATTTTAGCATAAACATTATTATTATCATTATATATATAATCAAAATATACAACACATATATTATTAGATTCACTATTACCAGCAACAGTAAAATCACTACCAAAATTTACCTTTATATAAAGATTACTATCATCTTTATCTTTTAAAACTAATGACCCTTTAGTTACATTTACACTACTACTACCATAAGAATCAATAATTAAACCTTCATATATACCAACAGGAAAAAGATTTTTAAAAATTCCACTAAAATCTTTACTATTTAAAACTTTCTTATAACTAAACATAACATTTTGATCACCAATATTAATATTAGTAGACATTTACTTCCCTCCTATAAATATTTTATATTTAATATAAAATTTAATCTATTTCCAACTTCTAAATATAAGCCATTATAATCATCATATTCAAAAAACATTCTACCATAAACAATATTATTTAAAAAAAATTCAAATCTTTTTATTATTATATTCTTTTTATCACTATAATTAATATTATATAAATCATCATCCATTAAAATACCAATATCCATATAATTTTCTTCTTTATCCATTATATTATTATTTTCATTGTTAAAATTATTATATAACACATTTACTTTTAAAATACCATTTATATTCATATAATTATAAATTTTAAATTCTATACTTTTTTCTACACTTGAATCTTCTTCAATATAAAACATTCTTACATTCTCAAAATATGAATATATATCAGTTATAGTTACATCAAAAATCTCATTATTATCAAGTAATACATTATTATCTAATAAATTTAAATCAATTATATTTTCAAAATCTTGTGTAAATTCAAATTTTATCTTATTATTATCATCAACTTTTATAAATCCACTATTTATATCAATAAAAAAATCAAAGTATAATGTATATATATATCTATTACCTACATATCTAAATCTTTCTACTACATTCTTTAGGTCTATCTCTTTTTCTTTAAACCATAAATAATTATTAAAATACCTCTTATTTATATAAATAAGCATCTCTATAAAATAACTTCTATAATTATTCTCTGTATATTCATAATCATCAACTCTAAAAAAATTATTATAACTATCAGTATCCAGAAAATAAATTTCTAAATCAATATTTAATATATTTGTAAACAATTTTATTATTTCTTTACTTAATTTATATTTTTTTATTAAAAATAAATATTTTTTAATAAAATCATTAAATTTATTACTGTAATATTCATTTTCATTACCAAATGAATAAAATTTGAACAAATATTCATTAAAAATATTAAATATTATTTCAGAAAATAAACTATCATTATTCTTTTTAAAATAAACATTAAATATATTATTTATATCATTTATTAAATTTTTTTCAAATATACTATTTCTTTTATTTTCATATACATAAAATAATTTTTTAACTCTATCACTAAAATTATCTGGCAAAATTTTATCTATCATTATCTTACCCCAAAATTAAATATATCTAATACAAAAACAATATTACTTAATCCTATTATTAAATTATTTAAATTATTAGAATCAGATACAAAATAAAATATACCACCATTTTCAAATGCATTAGTATCTACAATCTGTACAATTATTTGTAATGTATCCTTTACAGAACTTACTATTATTTTACCATTATACATACTATTTGTTAATACAAAATTAAAATTATTATCAAAATATCCTAAATTTGTAGTATTAAAATATAGATAACAATAACCAAATTTAATATCCTTAAACATTAAACTTTTTTGGTAATTTAAAATTCCACTTTCTTTTGTAAATAAAAATTCTCTACTCTGTAATATTACATCAACTGTATTTATTCTATTATCAGATAAAAGTATTAAATATACTAAATCACTATTATTAATATCTCTTATTATAGGATTATTTGAATTTTTTATTTTTTCTAAATCAAAATAATCTTCAACAGTAATTCTTATATTTTCTCTTATTTCATTTATTTCTGTTAAAGTATATTTATCACTTTTTAGTTTAACATATACACTACATATAACACCAATATACTCTACATCTACAAATTCAAATCTTAAATTAAACATTTTTCTATTTTCATTTAAATAACTATTTATTTCTTGTTTTATTGCCTCTGTCAATTTCTGTTTATTTTTTAATACTACATAACAATATAAAGTAAAATTCTTTCTAATATCATTATATAATTCCCATCCATTGTATATCTTTATATCCATTACTTTTTCATAATTTCTTAAATAATTTTCATAATCACTTCTACTCCATAGATACGGATTATATGATAAAAAATTTTTAATTCCATTCTTTATGTCAATTAATTCTTCTCTATTCCTTCCACCAATAATAATACTATCATTTCTTACTTTTAAATTTTCAACTTTTTTAGGACTTCCATCACCATTTAATACATTAGCATAATAAATATCAGTTAAAATAGTATCTATAACATTACTTATATATATATTTCCTAAATCAGCATCAGTTGTAAAATATTCTATTTCTATTAGACTACCAATAACTGGAATAATTCCATTTTTCCCATTCCCAAACATTATTATAAAATAATCATTAAAAAATTTTATTATATAATTTTTACTATTATTATCTGCTAACAATAAATCTTCTATTTTTGTCCATTCTTCAGCATTAACACTAACTTTAATATTCTTACTATCAACTTTATCATATATCCTAAAAGATTGATTTTCATTACCATTTGAAAAAAATCTCTCTTTTTTTAATCTTCCTTGTATTACCTCACAACTTATACTATCTGCACCAATTGAAATATTTTTTGTTTCTATTACTGTATATATTTTTTTATTTTTTCCTGTTATCTCAACACCATAAGGTATAATTATTTGATCAATATTATTAATACTATCTAAATAAAATGTTACTTCCCCATTAGCTGATAAATCCATTTTAGGATTATAACCTATTAAATTAGAAAAATCATATAATACCCTTTCTGAATTAGTTGTAAATGGAAGTAAATCTAAAAACATTTTATTAAAAGAATTAACATCTAACATTAAATAATAAGTTAAAATAGTTATAAATAAATCTACTATATTATTATCTAAATCTAAATCAGCCCATTCTGGCTCAATTTTAATTTTATTCTTTATATCACTTTTAATATCTTCAAAATTATAATTCAATATACTCAAATTTGTATCTATCATATATTAAACCTCTCTATAAAATCCATATCCTTTACATTTTGGACATTCTTCTAATTTATTAGTTAAATTATTTACTCTAAATCCACCTCTACATCCACTTTCATTACAAAATTTTATACCTTTAATATATTTACCACTTTTTAAACTACTATAAATTTTTTTTACTTCATTTGAAGTAAAACCCATATCTCTGCCGTATTTGTAAGGCATTTATTCCTCCTTTAAATAACCTTTAAACTTTATTTCTTTTTCTTTTACATATAATATAAAATTTATTTCATTATTATCAATATAATAATTAAAATTATCAATAATTAAATTAAAATCATTTCTAATTTTATTTATTAAATTATCAAATATCGTATTAATTAATGTATCACTTCTTACTTTAAACACTAAATAATATAATTCATTTCCATAATCACTTACAGGTATTCCACCTTTATTAATATTCATATACAATTTTACCTTATTGAAATTTATATCATCATCTTCTTCATAAGTTTTTATAAGACCATTTATCCCTATCTCTAAATCATTATCAATACTTATCATAAATTCTCCTATTTAAATAATCCATTAACATTAGCTTCATATTCTGCCAATTTAATAGACGTTGAAATTGCTGGAAAATTAATAGTACATTGCCTTCCTTCACCATCAATAATAATCATTGCTCTTATCTCATTAACTAATATTTCAAAAATATTTTTTAACTTTAATAATATATCAGCTTTCATATTTATCATACTATTTTTTATTTCTAATAAACTATCTAAATTAATTTCACTATTATTATTAGATTTTATTTTTATCCCTTCATTATTAATTTTTATTATATTATTGCCTATATTTATACCAGTTTTATCATTTTTTATATACATTTCTTTTGTCTTAATATGTATATTACCATCTTTACTTAATATAATATAAAAAATATCAGAATAAATCACTATTTGTTTATTCTTTTTATCAATTTCAATTTTAATATTATCAAAATCAATACTATCAACACTATTATATTCACCATTATAACTCACATTAACTTCATCAATATTACTATCACTTGTAATATTATCATAAAAATCTGGTTTTTTACCATCCGCACCCTTAGGATATTTATCCTTCACATTACATAAATCAAAAATTATAGGATAATTTAAATCACCATTTTCAAAAAAACACCACACAATATCATTTTCTTTTAAAGAAATATGACAAAATCTATTTGTCATATTTGATAATGCTATAGGTAAATCATCATCATTAACATCACAAAAAAATGGATATATTCTAACTTTATATATACCATTTTTTAAGTCCATTACTTTTCTAATAACACCTCTATAAAATCCATTATAACTTTTATCATAAATCTCATCATTTAAATTCATTTACTTCTCCTCTATATAATATGGATTTGTAACTGTAATTTTATTATTTAATGTATTCTCCTCAAAAGAATCTACTATATTATATACTATCCACTTACCATTAAATCCTACCTCAGTCATAACTAAATCAATATCAACAATATCCAAAGGATTTATATTAAAATTAGATATTGTATTAAAATCTAAAAATAAACTAAAATAATTTTTTCTTAATAAATCATATTCTATTTTATTCTTTATTAAATTTTCAGTGTAATAATATTTATCAATACCAATAGTATTGCAATTAACAACATTATTATACTCAATATCTTTTATAATATCTGGTATATAAAATTTTTTATTTACTGTTTCATTATCTAAATTAAAATCTTTTAACATCATTTTATTTACCTTAAATTCACCACTACTCCAATCAAAATAACAATATTTACAACCTATACCATTTTTTCTATTTACATTTAATTTCAAATCTTCGCCTTGAAATACCATTAAAGCAGTATCACTAAAAGAAGATAAAGATTTTTTATTCATTATCTTCTTAATTGTATATAACCTAAATATATTATCTTTGTCAATAAAAAAACAATAATTTGCATTATTACCCTTAATATTATCAATTAAAGCTCTTATCATATCAATATATGTCATCTCTATAAAATAATAATATTTTTTATCATTTAAAAAAGATTTTTCAATATCACTTTTTAAATTCAAATTCTTTATAATCTTCTCAATTATATTCATTGCCGTATTATATTCTATAATTGTATTCTTTTTAATAAATAAATCATAATAAAATTTTGGAAATAAAATAACATTTATTCCACTTTTATAAAATTTCTTCCTAAATACAAATAAATCATATACATACTCTTTATCTTCTATAGTAATAGTTACTTTTACATTATCACCTACATTAATACCACTGCCACATAAAAATCTTATATGCTCTTCAAATAAATATAATTCACAATAATATGTATTATTTACATATAAAGAATTAATTCTAAAACCCATAAATATTTGATTACTTATTATATCTTTTGATTCATTTATATCTATTTTTATTTGATAATCATTAAATATAACCATTTAACTACTTATTTCCCTTATATAACTATTATATTTTAAAATATCTTTAGGATCTATTATTTTTATATATTTGCCTTCTTCATATATTTCATAATCATAATAAAATTTATAATAAACCTTAATATAACTATTCAAATCAGGTGGACTTTTAAATTTTAAATATATTTTATTATCATTTACATTTCCAGTAATTAAATAACCATTACTTACACCAGATTCATTATAAAAAACACCATTATTATCATTAACACCATAAACTTGTCCATTTTTTGTATAAAAAATTTTTACACTATTATTTAATATACTTTTTTTACACTCTAAATTTATTTCATTTGAACTATTAGTTATTTTAAATTCTTCATAAGTTAAATAAAATTCATAAATATTATTAGCTAAACATATATAACTAAAAGATTCCTTATTATTATATACTTCTTCAGAAATTTTATCTAATCTATAATTATTACCTAAACTTATTAAAAAATAACTATATTCTGTTATAAATTTATCAATTTCATTATTTAAAAACGATATAGTTTTTTCTAATTCGTAATTTCTAAACATTATTAACTCCTTTTATTATTTTTTTTCTTTAAATTGATTAGTAGCATTCTTTAAAGCATCAACTATATCTTTTAATATCTTATCAATATCAATAGTTCTTTCATCATCACCATCATTTCCAACAACAATACGATCTTCATTCTTCTCATCTTTTTCAACCTTAGGTTTAAGAGTATCCATTTTATTTCTATCCCATAAAAATACACCTTCAATATCAACACTTATATCTGCACTCATCGGTAACCCATTCACATCTAAATTCCTAAAATCCCAAGTTACATTAATCGATCTTATTAATATATTTCTTAATATCATAAAATTACCAATTCTTATATATAATAAACTATATTTATCAACTTTAAAATAATTTGAAAATACTTTATTCATAAAACTACTTTTAACTAATTCTGCTCCAGGGGGAAAAAATACATTATGTTCTAATAATTTATTTATTACTTCATTATTAGTAGCACCTTTATTTATATAATTTACTAATACTAATTTTAAAAGATCTCTTACTGGATTTATAACTTCAGTTATAGAATTATTTTCAGCAAAAATCTTTAAATTTAAACCTAAATTAATAGGATTACTAGAATTCCATACTTTCTTATATACATCCCTTGGTCTTATATTTATTCCAAAAAATTTTAACATATTATTAATAAAACCAGTTTCATCACTAGCTGAAGAAAAAACATTAGTAAAATCAGCTGAATGAACCTCAGAAATATTTTCACTTGCTAAAAAAAATTCAAGTTCATTATACTCTGTATTACCTTTATTTATACTTTCTATTCCAAATATAACTTTATATGCTTTACTTTTATCAGCATAATATTTTTTTCCAGATATTTGTCTTACTTGTTCATCACTTCCCTTGATTTCAATATTCGATATATTTTTTTTAGACCCCAAATCATTAAATCTATAAATATTCATAACACATTAGTCCCTTCTAATACCTTTAACATATTTAATTCATAAGAAGTAGTTTTTTTCTCTTCACTCATCTTATTCACTGCTTTTTTAAATTCTTCAATTTGATTTTCAAAAAAAGCTTTTAACGTCTCTCTCTGATATATTAATTCTTCTAACTTCTTCTCATCTTCTTTAGATAACTTTTTCTTACTCTTAATTTTTTCTATTTCTTCATCTAAACTTACTATTTTCTTTTTTTGCTCTTCTATAAAAATCTTTGATTTCTCTTGATCATTTTTCATTCTTTCAAATTTCTTATCTATATCTTTATACATTCCTAATCCAAATGTTTTATCAGACCATATTCTTGCTTTTTCCTTTGATTCTATTATAAAAACACTAACATCTTTGAAAAATTGCCCAGAAGTAAAATACGTTAAGAAACTACTAATTGCTTCAAAAACTTTCTCTCTTATATTATTTAAAATACCAAGAATATCAATACCAACTACTTTACCACTTTCATCTTTTTTCAAATTATTATCAATTATCTTTATAAATCCTTCAATTGGTGCCATAATTATATTTTTTATTTTATCTTTTATCATATCTAAAACTGCAAAAATACCAATATCTTTCTTTTCTATAACACCAACTTTAGATTTTTTACTATCAAATAATCCTAAAATAAAACTAAACATACCACCAAATCCAGGTATAATCCCTAATATTCCCATTCCTAAATCAGCTATACCTCCTTTAATATCCTTCTTTTTAAATTTTTGTAATGCATCCCCAATTTTTAATATTGTATAAATAGGAGGTATAAAAAATAAATACTGCTTTGCAAAATCAGTAAAAGTTTTAATAATATTAAAAGTAACTTTACCAATTTTAGATTCTTTTCCTCTTTTACTAAAAAATAATCCTTCAACTAATGCAAATAAATTCCCAGTACCAGGTATTAAACCAATAATACCCATTCCTAAATCAGCTATACCACCTTTTATATCTTTACTCTTAAACTTTTTTATAGCATCCCCAATTTTAAATATTGTATAAAAAGGAGGCACAAAAAATAAATATTTTTTTATAAAATCAGCAAAAATACCACCAATCTTTATTGATACTTTAGCTACTTTTTTTACCACTTTTGGATTATCTCTTATCATATTTATAAAAGATAATCCAATGCTTATCACAGATCCAATACCAGGTATAAACCCAGTTATAGCAGCCGCTAAATCAACTATACCTCCTATAACATCACCTTTCATAAATCTTGATACTGCCTCAGCTATACTTATTACACCACCAATAATCGGTATTTTCTTCATAAATTTACCAAAAAATTTACCAACCCCTAAAAATATTTTACCAACTTTTGTCATTTTTAAAACACTTGTAGTAATTTTCATAAAAGGTTTAAATACTACACCTATTTTACCAAATACACTTAAAAATGGTTTTAATATCTTTTCTAATAAACCAAATCCTTTTAAAGCATTTATTACATTACTAAATATCTTAACAACATTAACAATTTTTTTTACAATACCTTTAAATTTAGTACTAATTAAACCACCCAAGACAGCTAATCCAGTAATTAATAAAATTACCCAATCAAAACTACTTTCTTTACCACCCTTTAATTTAAATCCTTTGTCCTTCTTTGTTATTTCTTTTTCCATTATACCAGCATATTTATCAAATCTCTTTATAAATTTTTTATTTTCCTTATAATAATCAATTTGACTATATTTACTTCTTTTTTCAAAATCAGTTATTTTTTCAGTTTCACCTTTCTTACTACCTTTTACAAATATATCTTTACCATAAACATTAACTGCTTTAACAAAACCACTTCTTTCTCCTTTTTTCTTATCATCAGATGAACTACGTATATAATTACCCATTTTTTTTAATATATTAATAGTATTAGACATCTATTACTTCCTCTAAATTATCTTTTTTATTTTTTAAATATTCTTCTAATTTATTAATATAAAATTTATAAACAATCCAATCAAAATTATCTATATCACTATAAGTAAATCTAAAATATTTACATAATAATAAATTAATATCTAATATTGCCTCTATGTCATAATCTACATAAAAAAAAAGCGGGTATATAAAGGTAAATCTTCTTCATAATTTTTCCCACAATGTTTACATTTAAATTTTATTTTATTATCATAACCAAAATTATATTCTTCAATATATTTTGTTAACTTTTTATATATTGTAGTATTATTATTATAAATATAATCTAAATAATATTCAATAGTATTAAATTCAATCCCACCAATAAATCCCATTAATGCTACTAATTCTAAAGTATATCTATCAAAATCAATATCATTAATTATTTTTATTTCTAATATATTTTCTTTTAAACTTTCCAAATAAAATTTATCTAATATTTTCTTTATTTCTAATTTTAATTCCTCTTCATCTTCAATACTTTCCCTTTTTTCTCTTATAAACTTTAAAACATTTTCTTTATAATAAATAATATTTTTATTTATTTCCCTTATTTCTCCTCTTGTAGGTATCTTAAAAAATATCTTTTTCTCATCATCAAGCCATAATTTATCTATTTTTTTATTCAATTTTATTTCTTTCAACTCTAATAAATTTATATCAATATCAAATTCACCCATACAATTTTCATTAGAACATCTATATTTTAATTTTAATGAATCATATTTAGAATTAACGATCTGAAACAAAAATAATTTTAATCTATCTGTATTATATAAATCATCACTTGTTTTTATAAATCCAGTTTTTTCAAAATCAATAACATCATCTAATAAAGAAGTCAAAACATCATCAAAAGAATCATAATCTAAATTTTCAGACATCGCTAATTCTCTCCAATGCTTATGTTTAAAATAATCCATAAAAATAAATTTTGGATAATTCAAAATATTACCATTAGTAATACTATTAATTTTCACATGCATATCATTTCTCCTTTTTATTATTTATATAAATAAAATCTATACCACCATTGCATACAAATGTTATACTAATATTATCTAAATAATCTTTCATCTCTTTATCATAAGTATTTTCACCGATATTACTAGGAAAACATTTATTAAATCTTCTTACTTCTAATAATTTATAATTAAAATCTCTAATTTGAATATATAAAGAAAATTCATAATTTTTTCTTGGATATTTTAAATTATATCTATCAATCATTCTTCCTAACCATAAATAATACAATTTTTTTGCAAATAAAGAAACATCATTATAAAAAGTAATTGTAAATTCAAACGAACTAATATCACTAGGGTATCTAATATCTGTATTATTAAAATTTATCGTATTTGTATTAATTCTTACTTCAGGTATTGTAATACTTTTTATCCTTATATTTGAATTATATTCTTTAAATAATTCTTTTCTAAAAATATCTATATTTAATAAATCATAAAAAGCAACAGAAAAATTAAATTGTGGAACTAAATTTACTCTATCTTTTTCTAAATTAACATTTCTTGTAATTAATATATCATTATTCATAAAATTAAAAGAATTAACAATATTATTTATAACTCCCATTTTACTTCTCCTACTACATTAGATATATCATATTCTATAAATTTAATATTTATCTTCTCTAATAATATATTATCTAATTTTCTTAATAAAATCAATCTTGTATTTAAAGTGTATGTATATCTAAAATATCTACCTTTACCAAACATTTCATCTATATTATTATTTGCCGTTATCTCTTCTAATTGCGCTTCTGCAATATAATTTACATCTAACCCTATATCATTTAAATTTACTTCAATATAAGGCGTACTTCTTACTCTATAATAATCCATAACACATTCATTCATATCATACATATTATCAGAGAAAAAATCAATATTATAAGAAAAATTTAATAATAAAAAATTAATAGATATTTCATCATTCACAACAATTCTTGTATTATAATTTACTAAACTAGATGCATCTGTAGTTAATACTGGCGGACTGTCCCTCCATATATTATAAAACGGTAATATTTTATCACCAAATTTTTCTTTTGCAAAATAAAAACATAAATTTATAGGACTATATAAAAATTTTAAATTCTCAATATTATCATTTCTTAATCTTTTTTCTAAAACACTAACAATATAATAATCATATAAATCAATACAATTATTAATTTTCATATTAACACTTCCTTTAATATATTAATATAGTCAGTAAAAAAATCCTTATTCAATGACTTATATTCAATATACTCAAAAGAAAACTTATAATCTATATTTATAAAATCATTATTATCCATAGACAAATCAATATTTCCAATTTCAACTATTTTACAATTTAAAAAACTCATTGACCATATAGGTAGTCTAACTTGATTTAAAAGGTATACAGAAATATCATATTTATTTTCAACTACTTCTTCATTTCTAAAAATTTGTAATAAATTATAATGTAATAACTGTGTTTCAGTTAAAAAACAACCAATACTAATACTATTATCACTATAATCATATCCGCCTACATTATTAAAAATAACATTAAAGTTATATCTATTCCCTATCAAATTTATACTATTTAAAAACATAGTGTTATCAATATTTACATTCTTTTCTACTTCATAAACCGATTTACTACTAATACTAATTCTATCTAACTCATTTAATAAATTATCTACATTATAATCATTATATATATAATTACTTCTTACTTGTTTTACTTCTCTTCTTAGTCCAGGTATATTTATTCTTCTTGCTAAAAATGTTATAGAATTTAAATTATTAATAGTAATACCCCTACCTTTTATCGTTATCAAAAACATCCCAGAATTTTGAAATTTTCCTTGTGTTAAAATACCAAATTCAAATGCTCTATCTATCATCATTTGTATATCAACATAAGAAAAACTCAAATTCTGTGAAAATAAAGAATTAAAATATTTTATTATATCCTCACCTAATTCAGACCAATCTTTACCAAGTTTTTCAAATTGTTTTTGAGGCCCATATTTTGCTAAATCTTTATATTTATCTACCTCATCTTTAAATGCTTTTATTACTAAATCTATCATATTGTCCTCTCTATTAAAGAACAATAAAATTTAACATTTAATTTTAAAAAATCCTCAATATTGTCTCTATTTAATTCACCTATAGAAGGTTTTGATGCTGGTCTTAAACCCCATAATCTAAATATCTTTGAAGGCGTTTCACAATCACTTTTATATAAAGATAAAACAGAAACAAAAGTAGTATCATATATCATATTTAAATTATATGTAGATATAAAATCTAAAATATCACACCATAAACATATACTTCTATAAATCGAAAATTCATTATCACATATAAACGTTATAGTAATTTCATTATCGGTTTCACTTCTACCTGCCAATTGTTTATATGTAGCACCTAGAAATTTAATACTCTTATACTCATAACTTATTTCTGGTATTCCACTTACACTCAAACAAGCCAAATTCAAATCTTTTAAACTAAAATCAGTAGGAAATGGAAAAGGTAAAAATAAATATCCTCCAAATGTTATAACACTTTTTATACTATTTATAATATTAGAAAATGTTTTTAATATAATATTTAATGGAATAAATAATTTAAAATTATATGAAGTCTGAATATTTATTGTGTTTTTAAATTTTTCAATCTCATTCATATTTATACAGTTTTAGTTCCTTCTAGTGAAGAACCTATATTATTAAAAGGTATTATCTCATCAAAAGCAAATTTTAAACTAACTTTCAAATGATTATCCATACTATCTTGATCCCAACCAGTCATTTCAGGAACTTCTAAAGGATATATACCTGTTACCTCATAACTTCTTCTTATAGTTTCACCATCAATAGAATACAGAAAAATAACACCATTACTTTTAGCATATTGTAATCCCATATCTGATATAATATGTGGTATTGCTTTATACCACTTAAATAAATTTTTATATATTCTTCCATATTCATCAAACAACACATCACACGAAAATTCGTGATCACCTGTTACAGTCATACCAGTTGGTACAGTAAATTCTCTATCCATATATCTAAATTTTACCTTATTTCTTGTATATCCAGGTATACCCGTTAAAGTTCTTGCAGTAATTATAATCTCATCAATCTCATCTTGTGATATTAAATTAGAAGCCCCGCTTGGCTTAAATATTCTTATCTTCCATAAATGTGTTAATTGAAATTGACCAATACTTTTTAATTTGTTAAAACCTACACTAGTAGAAAAAATTAATCCATCACTCATATTATCCTCCTAATATTAAATATAAAAAATATTTAAATATCACTACAAAAATCCTTCAATTCACAATAATTACAGAATAAACTGTCTCTATATATAATTTTTTTATTGAATTCATTAATATTATTATCTACAAAATTTATTATCTCATCTAACATCATCTTATCATATTTTTTTTCAATAACTTCAATATCAATTCCATATAAACCAAAATCTTTATAATTAATAATTTTTAAATCAATTTCATCTTCATAAACTTTATAAAATAAATATAAATTTAAATATTTATTAAACCTATCTTTATTATCAAAATTTAAATATACTAGATATAATTTATTATTCCCCTCTTTATAAAAAATATTTTCTAAATCATTATATTTTAATCTCATTTGTTTTATCTGCCCTATTTCTTTTATTTTTTCATTATTCTCTAAATTATTTTCAATCTTATTTTTTAAATAAACAAACTTTAATAATAAATTTCTTTCTCCAATAAAAGAAAAATTACTTTTTATTATTTTTATTATTTCATTTACATTATCACATTTATTTATATTAATAAAATCTTTTAATATATAATTTTGTTCTAAAAATTCACTTATAAATTTACATTCATCTTTTATCTCTTTTTTAAAAATATAATCATATATTACTTTTTTAACAAATTTATCAGTTAAACATTTTATTTTAAAATCAATACTTGTATTTTCTATTCCATTTATATATTTCATCTCATATAACTTTTTACATTTCATATAATCTTCTATTTTATTAAACATACTACCCCCTATTTATAATATTATCTAAATTCTTTAAAAATTTTTCAAATATCTTGTAATTAGATAATATTACTCTACTGCCTTTAATAATACCTTCCAATCCTCCTGCTCTTAACATATTAAATACTCTTAAAGCATATTTATCAAACTTTAAACCTATTCCTTTATTAGTTTTAACTAAAACTATTCCATTCAATAATATATCAGAAATTCTCTCATTATTAAATATAAAATTATTTAAATTTGTTTCTTCTAAAATATCACTTAAAGATTGTATTACTAAATAAATTTTACTTATAACTATCTGCCCAGTCTCACTTAATTTGCCTTCTTTTTTATTACTCTTAATTATATTATTTATTAATTTTATCTCATTATTATTTATATTTTCATATATATTAAAAAAAATTATCACTTAATTTTTTTATCTCCTTCTGTGAAAAACCATAATCTAATAACTTCTTTTTAATTAATTTTAAAATTTCTAAATAACTCAAATTACTTCTAAATTCAATAAAAATTTTTATATATTTCTTTTCAAATTCTACATTTTTCTTAAAATCTAAAAGCTTACTATTATAATCTTTAGATGATAATGGATCTAATTCCTTTAATTTATCTAAATAAATTTTAATCTTATTTAAAATACTCTTGCTATATTGCTTTTCAAATAATTCATCTAAAATATTTTTAATATTCTTTATTTTTTTATTTTTTATATCTGTATATAAAGATTTATATTTAGATTCTAACTCATCAATTATCCTTTTATCTGCTTCTATCCTTCTTAATTTATCTATTACATCTGATAACTTATTTATATGTTTTTTTGGATTTTCATCTTCTATATACCTATAAAATATACTAATTAAATTTTTTATAATATTTTTTTTCTTATCGTCCATTAATTTCATTAACTCATCTAACCTTTTACTTAAATCAATGTCTTTTAACTCTGTAATTATTGTAAATAAAATTCTTAAATACCTTTTTACATCACTATATTCTTTATTATCAAATTTTCTTTTTAAAAATAAATCTATATAACTAAATATATCTTTCATTTCCTCTGAAATGATTTTTTTATATTCTTCAAAACTATCATCTTTTACTATTATTTTATTTTTAAAATACTCATATATTTCATTACACAAAAATTCAAATTTTTCTTCATTATTATCAATTTCTTTAAATTTATTAACAATTTTATCTAAATTCTTATCTTCAAAAAAATATTTTCTGCTTTCCTCAAACTTATCACTATCAAAATCTCTATATCTTATATACAAATTAGTATTTAATATATATACATCATTATTTATTTTCTTTAAACTTTCTAATACTATAAAATCATTGTATTTAATAAAATCTTCTTTCTTATTATTAAAATAAATTCTATCTAAATTTATTATTTCTGATATAGAAATTACTTTCAATATAAAATTCTCAAGCTTATTATATATAATACCATAACCAATATTATTCTTTTTTAAAAAAGAATATACACTATTTTCAAAATTCTTTTTTATTTTTTTTATTTTCTTATTTATTAATTTTTCTAAATTATTATATATCATTATTATTCTCCAATTTTTTTATTAAATTAAATAATACTATAATTAAAAAATCATATTTATTTTTTGCAATAATTTCCAAATCTAAAAATACCTTAAACTTATATAAATATTTATCTATTATTAAATTTATAAATTTTTTTACTATCTCATCTGCTTTCTTATTATTCTTTAATTCATTCAATTTCATTAAATTTTTCCCAATCATATTCTTTATATCTTTTACAAAATTTAATAATTTTTCATCTTTCTTAATAACATCTAAACTATCATCAATTACTTTTTTTATTTTCTCATTATATTTAAAAAAATAATTAGACTTTATTACTTTTATATCTTCATTTGTCTTCTTATTACTCTTATTATATCTATAACTACCATAATATAAAATCTTTTCCTTTACTTTATTAGCTAAATCATAAACTATTTTTCTCTTTTCTTTATTTTTGTTATAAAAATCTTTAAACGTCTCTGATTTTTTATAAAAAAATTTTACTAATTTAAGTATATCTAAATTTCTAATATCTTTAATATTCTCAACATCTTCAACCTCATTTGCTATCAATGTTATTAATTCATCAATTTTACCATATTTTCCATACTTATATTCTTTTTTATCTGTTTCAAATATACCATTTTTTACCCATTCTACAAATATACTAATTATACCATATACTTTGCCTTCCCATTTTATTTTAAAAATTTTTTCACCTTCATCTTGATATTGTTCAATTTTCTTTTCAAACTCAGCAAATTTATTATAAATTTCATTAAATTTACTTGAATTCTTTTTTAATAATGCAAATTCTCTCTTTGATTCTTCAAACCATTCTTCTTTCGGCTTAAAATGATTTCTTTTAAATTCTAATTTTATAATATTTATATTTTCTTCTGTTAAATATTTTGTAACTAATTTATTTAACTCTTCTGCCGTATCTTTATTCAATAAACCAACTTCATTAATTTTATCAACCACCGTTTTAAACATCTTTCCTAACATCGTATTCTTAACAAATGCCTTATAAGCTGACATCTTTAAATGATTTAAAAGATTTTTTTCTGCTTTTTTTACCATCGATTTTAAATCTTCTTTTAAATATATCATATTATCACCTTACTTATATTTAACAATTAATTGATTACTTGTATATGTTAAATACAAATTAACTGTCCTTAAAACAGATTGAAAACTAAATATTATTTCACAGTTAACTTCTTTATTATCTCTTGTAATTTCATTATTCAAATTTTCAATATTTACTTTCCATCCATAAGGTGAATATGAAGGTTCTATTGTTCCTTCTTCCAACTCTAAAATTTTTAAATAACTCTCAATCAATTGTCTTAATAATATAAACAACTCATCATTTATAACTCTATTTAATTGTAAAGAAGGTAATATATTTTCAAGATTTTCAATCATATCATTTAACGTTAAAACTGAATTTATAAAAGAAGTTCCAGAAAATTTTTTCTGTCCTGTCTGGTTATCAAATATAACTACACCAAATTCTTTAAAATATCTTGCTACATTTATATTTACTTTCGACAATTTTAATTGATCTTCTTTAGTAAAATAATTTACTAATTTTACAACATTCAAACTACCATTACCAACACCAGAAGGAGACATAAACCTCTTACCTTGATTAACTAACCTACATTGAGCTCTTACTGCTAAAGCCGACATACTACAATAATAAACAGAACCTTCAAAACTTACATAAGCAAATGGACTATACCAAAAACATCTCATATTATCAGATATATTATTATTAGCCCATTGAACTATATTATCAACATTATTACTATCTAATACATCTAAATATGCTTGTTTATTTTTATAATTTACTAAATCTCCAATCTTATCTAATACAGTCTTACTTGTTATACCATTACCACAAAAGAAATTAAAATATATTTTATCATTATAAAAAAGATTTAACATATTTACTTTTTCAGTATCAGTAGCTGTATCTCCATCATCTCCGCCTGCCATATATACTACATTTTGATCAACAATAGGTAAAGAAATTTCTACATCATCATTAACAAATCCAATACCATAATCAGAAGTCTCAAATACATTCTCTAAATAAGCATTCCTACCATACTTATTAACACCATCCTTACTTAAACTTATATCATAAGTATTTAATAATGTATTACTACCATCACTCTCTTTTTTATATTCTCCAATTGTTATTATATTAAATGTAGTATCAATCTCTTCAATTTTATATCCATAATCATTACTCCACTTTTTATTCCCTTTTGCTATAATACTAGCTAAATACTTTATTATACTTACATAACTACAATATATTTTACTACCAACATCTAATCCATTTGTAAAAGTTAAATTAACCGTATATTTATTTCCATTTTTTACAACACTACCTGTATCAATATTATCACCAGTTATTACACCATTACTATTACTCTTACCAACATATTCAATTCCTGCTATTGTATAATATACATATACACTATCTAATTTTATATTATTATCATTTATATCAAAACTATATGTTAAAACATTATTATCAGTCACATCTATTTTATTTAACTTACCACTATATATATCACTATAACTATTATATATAAATTTTACAATACTATCATCTGGCTTTACAACAAATGTAATACTATATTCACCAGTATTATTATCAAAACTAAAATTAGAAATATTACTATCTACTATTGTCCATTCATTAGAAACATTTATTATTTTTGTTTCACCACTTAATACATATTCTAATCTTGCACTTCCAACTTTTACTATACCTTTTGTTAAATCAATAGTTCCACTAACAGTATTACCAACAAAATTACTCAAACTTATTTCTCTTACTGGATAAAAATCAAAAGATTTTAAAGAACTAACACCAAAATTAAAAGGTATTGTCCCTCTATCTGTAATATATACCCCACCATATTTTGCATTTTTTGATAAAGCACCAATTATAACTTCACTTGCCTCCTCTAAAATAATACCAGCACCAACATACGATAATTTATCTACTGCCTTTGAAATACTAGTAAAATATTTATAAAATCTTCGTCTATCTAAATTTATTAACTCTTCAAATCCTCTTTCACCATCTAATAATAAACCAACAATATTAGTTACAGCCCCTAAATTCGGTAAATCTGATTTATCTCTTATATAAATATTTACACTCGGTATTCTATTAATTCCCATAAAATCCTCCTAAATTTCTTTTATATAATATAAAAAAATATAGTTTATCTTATTACAGATAAACTATAAGTATTTAAAAATGTATTACCAAAATAAATAGATTTTATATCATTCACTATAAACCCTCTTTCTATTACCATTTCTTTTTGATCTTTATTACTTTTTACAATAGTATAAATTTCATCTCCTCTGTCTAATTTATCTTCCTCTTTGAAAAATGCAAATATAGGTAATTCCCCTTCTATACCATTATCACTATCAAAATCAACTCCTATACTTTTTAAAAATCTTAAAGTAGGTTTAAATAAAATTAATGCTTTAGTAATTTTTTCTTCTTTAACCTCTTTACTTTTTTCATAGCCAAAAACATAATCATTATCTTTTATCTGTTTATTATTCTTTTTTACTATTTTTACATCAAACATAATATTATTATCAACACTAATTAATCTTGAAATATTTTTTAAAATATTATTACTTAAAACATCCATTACACGCATATTATTTTCCTCTCTTTATTAATAGAATATAAAAAAATATAGTATTATTTTAAATAAATAATACAAAATAAAAATTAAATTTTAAAAAAAATTAAGATTATTCTTATCATCTTCGATACATTTTTTCAATCTTTTTATTGATAACGATATATATTCATCTTCAAGCTCACAACCAATAAAAAATCTATTTAATTTAATAGATGCTACACCAGTAGTTGAACTTCCAGAGAAAGGATCAAAAAGTAAATCTCCTTCTTTAGTACTTGCTAATATTATTCTTTCAAGAAGTTGTATCGGCTTTTGAGTTGGATGCTTCCCAAACACTTTCTCATTATTATTCAAAGATGAAATTCTCCATACTGTCTTCATTTGTTTACCATTATTAATTTTTTTCATTTCTTCATAATTAAAAAAATGTTTTGACTTCTTATTTTTAGATGCCCAAATAATCATTTCAGATGAATGAGTAAAATACCTACAAGATAAATTTGGCGGTGGATTTGGCTTTTCCCATACAATATCATTAAGTATTTTCATACCAAGTTGCTGCATAACAAATCCAATAGAATAAATTATATGATTTGTTCCTGTTACCCAAATTGTACCATTAGGCTTTAATAATTTTTGACATCTAGAAAGCCAAGAAAAATTAAATTCATAACTTTCATTAATATCTTTAGATTTATCCCATTTACCTTTATCTACTTTCACCATTCTACCAGCATAACAAGTTATACCACCATCAGATAAAAAATAAGGCGGATCTGCAAAAATCATATCAAAAATTCCATCAGGATATTTTAATATTAAAATATCCATTAAATCAATACAATTCATTTGATATAATAAAATACCTTTTTTTTCATCTTTAAAAACACAATTTTTTTGAAGAGAATTATAAATAGAAATAATACTATTATCCATTTTAATCTTTCTACTCTTTACTCATTTAATCTATCTTATAGTATTTATAATTGAATGTATTTCATCAAACCAATATTGTTTCATACATTCTAATACATTAGATATATCTTTTGTTTTTAAAAACAATTTTACATCTAAAGTAAGATTATTAAAATTAAATTTCTTATCTTCAAATATTCTTTTATATCCTTCAATTTTTCTATATGCATCGGTATATTCTGTCCCTTTTGGATCAATAAATAAAATAATATAATTATTATCTTTTTTAAGCCAGAAAATAAAATCTGGTTTGAATCTTTCTATTCTATTTGTTTTAGGTTGATAATACGGAATATAAACCTCATCCAAAGTTTCATCAATTTTTGAAAAAAACCACCAATCACATTGCTTAAAAAAGTTATCTTCTTTTTCTAAATATTTTTCTAAATCATTTATAAAATCTATTTCACTTTTGTGTTTTATAATATGCTGAATAAAATCTACTTTCTCAGATTCTGCTAAAGCAACAGGCAAATAATAATGATTTGCTAAAAACTTAATTTTCAATTTCTCATTTGAACTATAAATTGCTTCTGTTTCTTTTATAAAAGTTGTAGAAATATTTTCAATTTGTTTTGTGTAATCATCCAAACTAATTTCATTTTTCTTAAGTTTTTCCTGAAGTTCTCTTTTTAATTTATCTTGATTTCTTACATTTTTTACTTTTTCAATTTTTTCTCTTAAAGAATTTAATTTTTCTTTTGAAATAGTGATTCTCTTAAAGTATATAATTTCTTCTTGTAATTTTTTAAATATATTCAGTTCTTTCACTTTATTAACAAAATAATTGAATATTTTTTTCAACAAAAATTCTAGGTTTTTTATTTCACTTTCTTCATTGCTCAATATAAAATAATCATTACATTTACCATTAAATCCTTCTTTTATTTTGTTTAACACTCTTAAATCGCAATCATATTTTACTAAATAAATTTTTTCTCCTAAATAATTAAAGTATTTTTTTACCGATTGATAGTCTTTAGAATGTATTTTAAATTTTAATATATCCCTTTCTTCAACAATAATTTTGTCTGACTCTTTATAAACAGGAATGTAAAGAGATTTTCCTTCTACATCAGGATTTACTTCAAATAAATCACCCAATAGTTCTTCTTGCTTTTCTTCTTTAAGTGTTTCTATTACTTCTTTTAAGTTATCTGCTTTTGTTCCATAAACAAACAATGTCTCAAGTGCTGGTATGTAATGTTTCATTTGATTGAAATTTTCAATCAATACTTCATTGTTATTTATTAAAAATTGCAATCTTTTTCTTTTGTTTGGTATAGGTTCAATACGTACACCTCTGCCTATTGATTGTAGCACAAATTTTCTTGCATCGGTTCCTTTACCGATATTAATATATAAAATTATGTTCGGACGGTTACTATCCCATCCTTCATAAAATGAACGTGATCCCATAAGAATAGTAATATCTGAATCATTTTGATTTATTTTCTTAAATACACTTTCATTATCCAATGTTTCATTAATTTCACAATCCGATAATTTATTTTTTATCCACTCTGATATATCACCAATTTTAATAAGTCCAAAAGGTTTATCACTTGTTTTAAGTTTTAAAATAATCTCTTGATTATTATTAGGAATTTTAAGTATTTCTATTTTACCTAATTTATCAGAATTAAAAATATTTTTAATAATATCACTATAATTATAATTATTAATTAAATTAAAATCAATTTGAATTTTTTCATTTGTAAATTCATATAAATATTCTAAATCTTTTTTTAATTCTTTTTTAGCTTCAGATAATATATCCAAATTATCTTTCCCATTATTAGCTATGTTCGATAATTCTTTAAAAAACATCTCTAAATCAGAATCTTCAGTATTAACAGAGTTAACTAAAGTTAAAAGAAGTGGTTTATGATAATATTTATCACCTACTTTTATTTTTTGCTCATTAATATATGTATAAAGAAGTAAAATTTTAAGAATAATTATTTGTTTTTGACTATCATTAAAATCTTCTTTACTATTTATATCTTCAATATCATTATGAGAAATATATATTTGTTTTCCAAACCCATTTCTTATAAATTGTTCAAGATTAAAATTAAATACACACGTAACAAAATCTAAATCATCAGTAAAAGTTGCTGAAAAATTAAACAAAAATCCATTCCTTGATAGAATAGAATAAAATTGCTGTCTTTTACTATCTTCACGATCTCCCTTATGTGCCTCATCAAAAAGAATATACCAATTTCCATTGTTATCATAATTTCTAAAATTTACAATTTTATCTTTTTGCTCATCTGAAATTAAGTCACTCCTGTAATAAAAAACATTTATTTCATTACTAAATTTAAGCTTATTTTCTCGCTTTACATTCTCATAATCTTTTAAATTATAAAGATTGATTGAAAATGAATTATTACCTTGACTAAATTCTATAATATGTTTCTTAAATTGCTCTAACAAATCTTCTCTATAAGTTAAAAATAATATATCTTTTTGAGGTATTAATGACTTATTTATTAAACTCTGTAATAGTTCAATAAGTTTTACTATAACTAACGTTTTTCCACTTCCTGTAGCCATCCAAAAGCTCATTCGGTTTATGAAATGATAACCTTCAATTTTATCATCTTGTATTACATAATCTTTACTAAACTCTTGAAAAATCTTTTTAATTTTACTATTATTTTTTAAATTAAAAATAATGTTTTCAGTAAGACCATTATCTTTATAAAGACCATAAAATTGCTTTTTATCTCCATCAAAGTCATTATAATATTTATATAATAACTTTAAAGCATTTTTAAGTGCTTGCTGCTGATATTCATATAAAATTTTTTTATCAGAAAACCTAACAAAGTCAAAATCCAGCCATTCATATGGCAAATTATCCCATTGAATGCTCTCTACTATGTTTTGAAGATAAAGTGTACTCATATTATCACTCCCACCAAATTAAAGGTTTAATAAGTTTATAATCCAAATTTTTGGTATTAATTTTCATTCCATCTTCAAACTCTACTTCATTAGCATTTATTCTTTTTATCCATTTGCCATTTAAGTTAGATAAAGTCTCTGCAATATCTATGTTTTCATAAAGTTTGTTTAAATCAACTTTTACTTTGTTGTTTTCATAATCAATTTCCAATGCCATAAGCATTTTTTCATCTTTCATAAATACATATTGTTCATAAGGATTTTTATCTTTAATAATAAACATATCATGATTTTCATAAACAGTATTGTTAAGCGTTTCTTCGTATTGTTCAAGTTCATAGTATTTGAAAAAGCCGCCGCCTTGATATTCTTTTACTTCTTTTGATATTCCTGATTTATCATAAGCCAAAACTTTTTTCATTCTTGGCAAAACTACT
>Ga0116165_1000916_pt1 | contig 24288 bp, 14 predicted proteins | sample AD_JPNMR1_MetaG_FD_89885 | JGI IMG/M metagenome (GOLD analysis project Ga0116165, IMG submission 89885) | Active sludge microbial communities of municipal wastewater-treating anaerobic digesters from Japan - AD_JPNMR1_MetaG | ecosystem: Engineered > Bioreactor > Anaerobic > Digestate | place...
ATATCCTCAATATTACAAGGGGGTTCGCCTTCATAAGTACCTGGACAAAGTGGGCAACCACCACCATTTACTGCCTGATTAATATCTAAAGATGCAAGTATAAAGGTATCTATATCCGTGGGTGCAGACACATAGGCTTTATATTCACCCACATTACAAACTCCATCAAAATCGGGGTCACCTGCTGATGTAAGATATTGCCCAGCTGTTAGATCATATTCATTAAGGGTAAATGTTGTCCAGAATAATAGTGTATCAATGATACTTACAACGGAGTTGATTAATGACTGCTCCCCTGTCGTTAAAACCCCAGCAATTACATTAATAAAAGTAGTAGGTGTAAATACCTGTCCAATAAGGGGAATAGATTCCCATTTTCCTTGAGCCACAACACGATTATTCATGTATGCGTTCTTCACACAGCAGAAAACAGGCAATTCCGGATGGGCAAGAATATAATCCAATAACCTTGCCTGAGCCACATCATACATTCCATTTCCGTCTATATCAGCTGTGTCAGGATTTAATCCAAGCCAGGTAGCAAGTCCATACAAACTACGTAATGCAGTTTCAAATCCCGCACTTACTGCGGTCTGATTACATGTATCCCAACACCATTCAGCATAGCAGGATTCTGGAAGTGGACCCATAATATCGATGCAGTCAAGATAGCCATTACCATCAACATCATGCTGATTAAATTGGTCTTGCGTAATCTTTGAACTTAATTGTCTTATTTCTGTTAGAGTTACCTGATTATCTCCATTTGAATCAAGGTTTGCAGGTAAAAGTCCACCCAAACGATTACTGGCTACAAATTCATCAAAGGACATAAAACCATCACCGTCTTTATCAATTAGCCACCATCCTAAATCTAAAAGGAAACCTGTTACAAAGGCTTTTAATTCATTTTTTGTTAACTTACCATCACCATTTGTATCACCAAACATTACTAACAATGCAAAATAGTTTTCATCAGAACGCATATTACAAGGAGGTGGACCTCCACCTTCGCCTTCACCTTCAACGGCTCCTTCTGTCCCACAAGCAGGACAACCACCGTAATAATCTGTAATACTACTATTAATAGCCGCATTCACAAATGCATCAAAGTCAGCAGGTGTGTTCAAAACCCATGCTTTGTATTCACCAATATTGCAGACACCGTCCAAATCCGCATCACCTTTGGCATTTAGATAAACAATATTTGAGCCATCCAATTCTAATAAGGAAAGGTCGGGTAAGTCAGGAATTATCCAATTCAACGCTGATAGAATAGTATTAATAATCGCTGTGTTCCCCATTGTTGCCAGTGCTGCGAAAAAGGTTTTCATACCTTCAAGGTCTGGTGGCGTTCCTAAATAGGATGGCCAGCCTGCTTGTATAGCAAGAGCCAACGCTTCAACCTTCAAACGATTGCCTACATAAGCCCAATAAATACAATTACGGGTAGGTATCCCACCAATCAATGAAAAACTTTCCATAATCGTATCGAATAAACGAGCCTGAGCGGTATCCTTCATCCCATCAAAGTCCAAATCAAGATTATCAGGATTTCCTCCAATTAATGGGATTTTCGTATATAATTCCCTCATTGAATTTTCAAAACTTTCTGTATACAGAGGACCTGGTATTAAATTACTGCAATTAGGAATATTACAATAATCTACCTCTGCGTCTGTTTGTGCTCCTGCTGGGCATATATAAATAAAACAACTAATTAATAAAGCCCATAAAATCCAACGTACTTTCTTCAAATTTAACTTCCTGTTATTCATTTTTTTATTCTCCTTCTATTAATTTTAATTTCTTTAAATTGTACCACATAAAAGTTATTATAAACAACTGGAAAATTAATTTTTATTTAACATCGTAAAGGCGGGGATATATACAGGATATCAACTGTCTTAACATTTCTCTCCAAATAATTTTTTAATACACGTAACATCTGTATTTCTTCAAATTCGTTTTCATCAAAACTGTTCGTTTCTTTACTTTCATTTACACTTTTGTTTATATCCTCATATCGTATATGTAAACACACATACTGGTTCTTAATATTTCTGGATTTTGGAACGTTCCCATCATTCTGTTTCATCTTGTTCACAATCACACACAAATCACATACATCAACCTTTGTGTCCCCATTAACATCGTTATTTAATATAGTAACATCTAATCCATTCGTTTGAGTGAGAATTGATGTTAATACAGCCTGCCATGCGACCACATTCGTTTTGCTATTTAAATTTATCCCTGATAGCGAATAAATAATCAATACTAATATAATCAACACATGTAAACTAAATTTCATTATTTAGCCTCTTACCTTCTCTTGTTATAATATTATAACACAAATATGAATTAATTAGTATCAAATTTTCACTTTTTTGGTAAAATATTTTATGTAATTTTGTAAATCACTAATTTCAATTATAAACAAGAGCGATTCGATAGGGACAAATTTAATGAAGTTAGAAGCCAGACAAACATTACAACAACGACAGGAACTTCAATTATCCCTATTTCAGACTCAATCCTTACAAATTTTACAAATGCCAATTTATGAATTAGAACAATATATTCATCAAGAGGCAGATGGAAACCCTCTTATCGAATTAGAATATCACGATCTGGTAGAAACGCCAACAACAGACGATTTATTTGAGACAGAAAATACCTCAACCATTACCGAAACTACACCTATTCATACTCGTGACGAACCTGATATCGATGATGAAAATGATTATGAATATGAACAAGAAGAAGCCAATCAGAAATATTTTGATTTAGAAAAAGATGATGATAGATACAAAAATCCCACAAATTTAAGTTATAACCCCGATATAGACGAGTGGGCAGAAAAACGCTTTGCAAACCAAAAATATCATGAGTCATTAAGAAGTTTTCTAATAAAACAACTAAGAATAGATACAGACAACGAGAAAGAGATTGAAATTGGCGAAAGCATTATAGCGAGCATCGACCAAAGAGGTTATTTTGTTGGTGATATTGAAGAAATTGCAAAAGCATTCAATACCTCAACGGAGGACATAGAAAAAATACTTAAAAAAATCCAGAGTCTTGACCCTCCTGGCGTAGGTGCCAGAGATTTAAAAGAATGCCTTTTAATTCAAGTAAAACGTCTTTTCCCTGATAATCCCTTCTTACAAAAACTGATTGAAGAATATCATGATGAGATTATTCATCGGCAAATATTGAAAATTGCAAAAGGATTGAATATAAAACCCCATGAGGTCGAAGAACTCATTAAACTACTCCGAGACACATTAAATCCTTATCCTGGACATGAATTTGCCGAGGAACCTGAATATATCATTCCAGATATTATAGTAAAGATAAATGAAGAAGACGAGATTACTATTGAACTGGAAGATAAAATCACCCCGAGTATCAAAATCGTAGAAACAATACCTAAGGAACAAATAAAACGTTTACCCAGTGAGGATAAGGCTCAACTTCGCAAATATAAAGAGTCTGCCATACGCCTCAAAAGGTGTATCGATTTAAGAAACTCTACCCTTTACAGAGTTGCCAAAGAAATCGTGACCCTACAGGAAGATTTTATCAGAAATGGTGTTGAATACTTAAAACCAATGACATACAAAGATATTTCCAGCCGATTAGGAATCCATGAATCCACAATTTCAAGATGCATTGCGAAAAAATATATGTCTACCCCTCAAGGAATCTTTGAATTAAAATACTTCTTCACAGGGGGTAAAAAATCTGAAACCAGCGAGAAAGAAATTTCATCACGGACTATCAAAACAATCATTCAACGAATCATTGATGAAGAAGACAAATCAAAACCATTGAGCGACCAGCAAATAGCCGAACAGGTTCAAAAACAAGAAGGCATTAAAATAGCACGAAGAACCGTAACCAAATATCGAGAAGAAATGAATATTCCAAACGCATTTGAGAGGAAAGTATACTCAAAATAAAGTTTCTGTTTTCTTCATAACTAAAACTTCTCTGATATATATTTTCTATATAACTCCCTAAATTGATTTCGCGAACCTGCCTTTATAGGTAGCATTACAAACGAATACTGATACTTCTTCGGTTTTATCTGATATTCCTCATGAGGCAAAGCACCCCAACTATCATCTCCACCAACTCCCATTTGTAAATAATCAATATTTAATGTCTGAAAATCCCTTTCTGGCAATTCATAATCATGCATACTATTTTCAATATCTTCCATGGAGCAATGCCATATACTGAACTCCATCGGTTGCAATCCGACTATCATCATCCCATTATCTTTCTCATCTAACAGTGTTATCCAACGAACCTCTGTCCGATTCCCATTTTCTTGAGGACGCACATAATGATGAAACATCTCTTTTGCACATAACGCATATTCCCGAATAGGTGCACCTGTTTTACGGTCACAATAATTCTCATGGGGTCCTCTCCCATACCAAATAACTGATTGCAAATCACAAGCCACTTTCGTCTGCATTCCAATTCTCGGTATTTCTGGCAATTCAGCCCCCTTAGGAATAAATTCATATTGTATAAATACCTCCCCTTTATTCTTCACAAAATACTGAATAATTAATTGAGAACGTTCCGCAGGTAATTCAAACCCAAAACGAATTTCAATGTTATAATCATCTATCTTATTAATATTCCTAAACAACAACGTCCGTTCATAAGTTGATTTTTTCCATACATCAAGCCTCCATGGCATATTATTTCCACGGTCATTATCCGTCGGAGGTCTCCAGAAATTTGGTATCATTTCCCCTGTAATCATAGGTTTGCCAAAAGCAAAGTATGACGTCAATAATCCCTTATTCCAATCAAACACCAAATTAAACATTTCATTCTTTAACGACAATACATCATTCTTCTTTTCAATCTGAATAGGATACTTCTTTACTTCTTCTTGTAAAACACCCTGAGTTTTCGAACTACTGTTTGACCATGGTAAATTCAGTTGTTCCCACGCAATTGTAAAGCCCGCATCTGCCCATAAAGTTGGTTCTTTCAACTTAAATTCCATCAAAAGCCGATACTCCGCCCCAATAACAGGATTTACTTTCTGGAAAGGAATAGTAACCTCACACTCGGACTGCGGAGGCACAGAAAGAGAAGGTAACTTTCCTTCTTGAATAGGGACACCGTCTTCTTCAAGTGTCCAGACCCAATCAAATGTTTTTAAATTTATAAACCCATAATTATTAATAACCTTTACAATTCCTCTCTGTAAATCAACTGGCTTCACCTTTATATTCTGATAAACCTTCCTAACCTCATATAACCCTGGATTCGGTTTTCGGTCAGGTTGAACTATTCCATTACAGCAGAAATTTCCATCATTAGGTTTATCCCCAAAATCACCTCCATACGCCCAGAAATATTTCTTCCCCGTTTTGCCTGCCACCTCTTCTGGCAAAGGCTTTTTAATCCCCTGGTCAGCAAAATCCCAAATACAAGCACCTATTAATGTCTTATGGGCTTCAATCACATCCCAATAATCCTGCAAATTGCCTGTGCTATTTCCCATAGAATGAGCATACTCACAAAGGAAAAATGCCCTCTCTGGATTATGAGCCACAAATTTGAGCATATCCCAAAGTGGCGTGTACATCTCGCTATGGACATCCGCTATTTCATTCATCCGTTCATAATGAACAGGACGTGATGAGTCTATCTCGCGAACCTTCTTCGCACATGCTTCAAAGTTACATCCACTACCTGCTTCATTTCCCAACGACCAAAATATAACACATGGATGATTTTTATCACGGTGCACCATCGCTTCAACACGTGCAACATGTGCCTTCTCCCATTCAGGTTTATTTCCTAATGTTCTCTCCAATTCATAACCCATCCCATGGGACTCAATATTTGCTTCATCGATAATATATAATCCCCATTCATCACAAAGGTCATACCACATTGGCTGGTCGGGATAATGACATGTACGGACAGTATTAATATTATGCCTTTTGATTATTTTTAAATCCTCTATCATCTGCTCCTTCGACATAACATGAACAGATTCCGCACAAATCTCATGGCGGTTTACTCCCTTTAATTTTACTTGCTTCCCATTAATATAAAGAACCCCTTTTTCTATCTTTACCTCACGAATACCGAGTCGTTGTGGATAAACATCAGCAAGTTTGCCCTTTTCGTGTAGCCTGATAAAACACTGATATAAATACGGTGTTTCAGCTGACCACAAATACGGATTTTCTATATCAAATTGAGATTTAAAATGAACATGGCTTGTTCCATCTTCATGTTTTACGTCATTAATCTTCTCCGTAGAATAGGTACCCACCTTTTTCCCTGAAGGGTCTACAACATCAATGTCAATAATAACATCCTTTATATCCTTTTTAGAGATTCTAACCTGAATGTCGCATGAGACCGTAGCCTTCTGATAATTGTTAGACAACTCCGTTTTGAAAAAATAATCATCAATATGAACATCTGACAAAGCACAGAGATATACATCACGATAGATTCCACTTACCCTCCATTTATCCTGATCTTCAAGATAACTGCCATCACAATAACGAAATACCTGAACCGCAAGAAGATTTTCTTTTTCTTTCAAATACGGCGTAATATCAAATTCTGCAGGCGTCATACTGTCCTGACTATACCCAACAAATGTCCCATTTACCCATACATACAAAGCACTCATTGCTCCATCAAATACTAAATGAATTTCCCTACCTTTCCATGCCTCTGGAACCTCAAATATCCTACGATACGAAGATACTGGATTATCATCATGCGGTATATATGGAGGATTTACAGGCCAGAATGGATATTGAATATTTGTGTATATCGGCTTACCATAACCAAACAATTCTGGATGGGAAGGAACAGGAATCTCCGTCCAATTAGAATCATCAAAATCTACATGATGAAAATCTTTAGGCTTCTGCTCAGGAACGGGAACCCAATGAAACTTCCATGTGCCAGATAATGACATATAATAAGGCGATTTTGTCCTATCATTTGTAGATGCTAATTCCTCAGATGGAAATGGCATAAACGTGCAATGTGGAGGCATTTTATTAATTCCAATAATATCAGGATTTTCCCATTCCTCCACATTAGAATTTTCTGCCATACCCAACATGATAAAAACACATAAAATTAGAACAAAAAGTTCAAAAAACATAACCAACTCCTTTATTCTTTGGTAATATCAGTTAATCAATGTTAAAATACTACACATATAAAAATTTTGATATATTAAAAGGCTTTTAATAGTAAATATTCAACTACTAATATAAAAAAGGATTGCTTATGATTATAAAAGGTATTGAAAATAGCAGGCTAAAAGGGGCTATTCTCTTTAAAATTGGTACCTTCAATGATACCCGTGGATTCTTCACCGAATTATATCATCTGGAAGAATTAAAAAAAGTAGGGTTTCATGAAGACTTTGTTCAAGACAATTTAAGTAAATCGCAAAAGGGCGTTTTGAGAGGCATGCACTACCAGTTAGACCCTCATGGTATGGGCAAACTTGTATGCTGTCTCTCAGGAAAAATATACGACGTTATTGTCGACCTACGAAAAGGTTCACCTACATTTGGACAATGGGAAGGGTTCCATTTATCTTCTGATGATTTGAGTTTACTTTGGGTCCCTATAGGTTTTGCTCATGGGTTTTTAAGTCAAAGTGATAATACACTCGTATTATACAAATGCACCTCGTTTTATAATATGAATGCAGAACGTTCTTTATCTTACGCGTGCCCACATGTAGCAATTCAATGGCCTGAAGAACCTTTAATCATCTCTGAAAAAGATAAAAAAGCACCTACACTCGAACATGCAGAATATAATTTCGTGTACAAAGAGATTTAATTCTCGGATATTTTCAACCTATGTCATTTATCTTTAACCTTGTGAATAAAATTCGCAAATTAACAACTCTACGTCCATTAAATACTCTTTATTACATCTTCTTATCTCTTCTTACAATTGCTTCCTTATTTTCAGCACTGGCTCCACACCACACACAAACATTCATCTCAAAGGGGTTCCTCAGCCTATTTTCATTTCGGGCACAAACATTAAAATTTGTATACCCCATGAACGAAGACATAGAGATAGAAACTCTAAAACTCTTAAAAAATAATCTTTTACTCAACAAAAAAATCAATATAAGGGAAATTGAATGTGATAAAAACACTTCCCCCGTTGAGATGCTATCTCAAGGTAAAGGTGATATCACTATAACCACTTCCGTGTCCTACCTACGTAATAGACAAAATATTGCAACACTCGTCACAGCTGGTGAAAAACTATTTAACATCATCTCCCCTAAAAATTACAACATCACCGAATTTTCACAGTTAACAGGCAAAAAAATCGGTTTTCAAGGGGACATACCTCTCGCCATATACCTAACGGAAAAACTCATACAATTCTACAACTTTGATGTCCCACCAGAACTTAAAAAAATAAAAATTGACAATGTAGAAAAAGCCTTTTCAAATGGTGACATAGAAGCTGTAGTCTGGGTCGAGAATATTCGTTCACAAGGAATTCGTCAACTATTAAGTAAGCCATGGTACAACATTGTTCTTATTGCTCAAATAAATGAATTTGCCAAAATAACACCTGGCATATATACAAAAGAAGTGGTTTATTCAATAGAAACAGAAAAGGCTATCAATACAATAAATATTCCTGAGTTCTTAATCGTCTCAACTAAAGTACCTACTTCATTAGTCCGTGCCATTCTTGACACATGGTTTTCACCTGAAATAATTTCAATAGTCTATAATAACCATTATGATATAACTAACGCATTACCTCCTCCCTATGTGACTATTCACCCAACTGCTGTAAACTACCTTGAAAAGGACAAGCCTTTGACAAAAGATGAATTAAAAGCCCTCATTACCTCCTTCTGTTCTATTTTATTCTTTATAGTAATCACAAAACACATCTTTACCTTATGGAAAAAAAGAAAAAATAGACCTTACATTATTGAGTTAGAAAAAAGATGGGATGAAATCTCATCACTAAAATACCAATGGGACATCGACTCTACCAATGAAAATATCTTGAAACAAATCAAACAATGTAAATCTATCTACCAGTGGGTCGTTCAAAGTTATAAACAAAGATTCATCTCCGAAAAAGATGCCATATTAATCATCAGCAATTTACTGCAACAATTAATTGAATTTAATGAACGATATTTAGAATATATTGAGAAGAAAAAACAAATCGAAGAACTATCAAAAGAACCACCAAAATTGCCTGAAGAAAAAACAGAGCCGAAGATTATTCCTGATGAAAAAGATAAATACTTAAAACAACCACCTGAAACCATCACTGTAAAAGAAGACAAAAAAGAAAACCAAATGTTATTATTTGAACCTACGATAGAAACTGAAGAAAGGAACTCCCAATGAAATATCAATATGTGGCTGACTTACACGAAGGGGATGAAGTTAATGATTATTTCCTTTTTGTTCATAAAGACCTAAAAACGCAACCATCAGGTGAAAAATTTTTAGGGTTTGCAGTTCGTGACAAAACGGGTGAAATCGGTGGTATTGTCTGGGAAAAGCCAGCAGAAATAGCACGGAAAATCGAAGTAGGAGATGTTGTCGTTGTCAAAGGCACGGTAAAGGTATATAAAGAACGACTCCAAATCCATGCAAACAATTTAATCCCATTAGGAAAAGGTCAATATTCCATCGAAGATTTAACACTGCCCGAAGAACCCATTGAACATTACCTAAAAGAATTATGGGCTATTCTTGACTCCATCCAAAATCCCTGGTTACAAAAATTAATCCAAAGCATTCGTGACGATTCCAACTTAATGGATGCCTTAATATGTGCACCCGCTGCAAAAAAATGGCACCATGAATTGCGTGGTGGATTAATTCGCCATTGCTATGAACTTATGAGTCTGGCACTGACCTTATGCAAATTTTACCCCAATATCAACAAGGATCTACTGCTCACTGCCTGTTTCCTGCATGACATCGGCAAAATACACGAACTCTATACAAATCAATTGTTTGTTGACTATACCGACTGTGGAAAACTTATCGGGCATGTAGTAGAAGGAGCAATGATTGTTTCCGAAAAGATAAAGAATATAAATGGTTTCCCTGAAGACTTAAAATTACATCTTCTTCATTGTATTTTATCTCATCACGGTGAATATGAAAATGGTGCACCTGTTCTCCCCAAAACATTAGAGGCTGTGGTACTTTATCATTTAGATAACCTTGATGCTCAGGCTTTCGCTATAACACGAATTGAACAAGAAACTATAAAAAAAGGTGAAAAATGGTCTGAATTTATACCCTTAATATCAAGACAAATTTGGACAAAGAGATAACCACGAATAAAAATTGCTTTATTTCCCCATAATTAAAATTCGATAGGGGTACATAATGCTTTCAAATTTTCATTCGGCGTTCCAGATGGTATCTCGCAACCCGCCCCTATCATAAGGGGATACCCTACTTCCTTATACATCTGCTTTAACTTTTGAGAAATAACTTCTGGCGTAGAATCCATAACTTCTCGCACAGGGTCTAAATTAGTAGCAATCACTGCATCTTGCCCAAGAACGTCACGGGCTTCTTTCAATGGCACAAACCAATCTAAGTCATACACATCACAAGGTAATTCTTTCCAGTATGGAAGTAGATGCCGTGTGTTTCCACAAATATGTAGCCTCACATACCCACCAGCATCTTTTATCGCCTTCATTAATCGATATTCATGTGGAAAAATCAAATCATAATACAATTGAGGAGACACTTGACTTGCTATTGCATCACCAATCCCAATAGTATCTGCCCCCTCCTTCAATTGAGCCAGTGCAAAATGAATAGCGGTATCAATACAAAACGCCATCAACTCATTAGCATAATCAGGCTGAACCAACAAATCCGTAAGAAAATTTGTAACACCTCTTAAATCTGCCCCTTCTGCTGCTGGTCCTTCTACCCAGCCCATCACTGAATATTCATCTTTTACTCGACGTCTCATTTCCCGAACAGCCTGTATACGGTCATACATACGAGGTGACTTATAAGGGTCTGGCGGTTGTAATCTCGTAAAATCTTGGTCATCTTCTAAAGTCGGTTTTACACATCTCGGAACAGCATCTTCTGGAAATACCAATTCCGCTCCAAAACCAGAAGTCTCCCGAAACGGGTCCGAAATAGTACTCCATTGGTCCATACCAAAATCTCTAACACAGGCTTCATTTGCACGGACAAGCACCTCATAATTCTGAACAAACTGACTATAATTTGAACCAATATGATGTGTAGCAAATGCCATCAATATAGGAATGCGTGGTAAAAAATCAACGGGTTCTTTCTTTATTGTTCGGATATACCTTTCCAATGAATTCATTTACTCATTTCCTCTTAAAAATATGTTTTAATTTCTTTATATTTTATTTCATATTACCATATTTTTTATTAGAAATATAACTCATCTTTCTTCTTAGATGTTCACCCGTATACGAGCCCTTGACTTCCATAATTTCTGATGGTGTTCCTTCCGCAACAATTTTTCCACCTTCATCTCCTCCCTCAGGTCCAAGGTCGATAATCCAATCTGCTGTCCGTATAACCTCAAGATTATGCTCAATGACAACGACCGTATTGCCCAAATCAACCAATCGATGCAAAACTCGTAAAAGGCGGTCTACATCAACAGCATGCAAGCCCGTCGTAGGTTCATCCAAAATATAGAGCGTGTTCCCTGTATGCCTCTTTAATAATTCTGTTGCTAACTTAACTCGTTGTGCCTCACCCCCTGATAAAGTTGTCGCTGGTTGACCCAAATTCATATATCCTAAACCTACCTCAAACAGCGTCTCCAAAGGCTTTGATATCTGGGGAATATTTTTAAAAAACCCCAAAGCATCTTCCACTGTCATATCCAGCACTTCCGCAATATTCTTCCCCTTGTATTGTATTTGCAAGGTGTCTCTGTTATATCGTTTACCATGACACGTATCGCAAGGGATATAAACATCTGGCAAAAATTGCATCTCAATAGTTAAAAAACCATTGCCTTCGCATGCTTCACAACGACCACCTTTAACATTAAAACTAAAACGTCCTGGAGAATAGCCTCTCGCACGAGCCTCAGGTGTCTTACTAAACAGTTCACGGATAGGGGTAAATAAGCCCGTATATGTTGCTGGGTTAGAACGGGGTGTCCTACCTATTGGAGATTGGTCAATATCAATAACCTTGTCTACGTTCTCAATCCCCTCTATTTGAGTGTAATACAGTTTCTGTTCAGGTTTCCTACCTAATATCGCATATTTCACCGCAGGGTAGAGCGTCTCATTGATTAAACTCGATTTTCCCGAACCAGAAACACCTGTCACACAAATAAATAACCCTAATGGAAATGCCACATCAATATTCTTCAAATTATTTAATGAAGCACCTCGAAGAATAAGCCATTTATCTCTTGGTTTCCGTACTTTCTCTGGGCAATACACTTGGAATTTTCCCGAAAGATATTTTCCTGTCCATGACTCTTTAGACTTCTCTATCTTGGACGGCGATCCCTGAGCAACAACCCTCCCTCCATGAACACCAGCACCAGGACCCAAATCAACAACATGGTCTGCTGAACGAATAGTCGCTTCATCATGCTCCACAACAATCACAGTATTCCCCAAATTACGTAATTTCATCAACGTTTCGATAAGCCGATGCGTATCACGGGGATGGAGCCCTATACTGGGCTCATCTAAAACATAAATAACCCCAACCAATCCCGAACCTATCTGACTTGCAAGCCTTATTCGTTGAGACTCTCCACCTGATAACGTCCCAGCAGAACGGTCTAACGTCAAATAATCCAAACCCACATCAGCAAGAAACGATAATCGCAATCGAATCTCTTTCAGTATCCGTTCCGCTATTTTCCTATGAAATTCTGAAAGATGTAAATCCTCAAAGAAGGAACGTGCTTCCTTAACAGACATTCTTGTCACTTCGATAATATTCTTCCCACTTACCTTAACAGCACGAGATTCAGGACGCAACCGTGTACCCTGACAGGCACGACATTCTCGGACAGCCATATAGTTCTGTATCATCTCACGGGCACGAGTCGAATGCGTTTCCCTATATCTCCGTTCAAGATTAGGAATAACCCCTTCAAACGGTTTATACGTTTCATACGTACTATTTGCCATCCGATAATTAAAATGAATAACTTCATCCCCTGACCCATACAGGATAATATCCTTTAACTCATCCGGTAAATCTTTCCACGGAATAAACGGACTGCTCCCATAATGTTCACACACCATCCGCAATGTCTTCCGATACATAGAATCAAGCACAGGCCGTTGACTCCACGGTTCAACCGCACCTTCCGCAATCGACAATTCAGGATTGGGCACTACAAGTTCAGGGTCAATCTCCATAACTGTGCCCAATCCTGTACACACAGGACAGGCTCCATTAGGATTATTAAACGAAAACATCCGTGGTTCTAATTCTTCTACTGAAATATTACAATCAATACAGGATAATCGTTCACTTTGCATAAGTTCTTGGGCTTGACCCCCAGGAACTTCATACCACACACGAATTAACCCATTCCCTAATTTCAAAGCCGTTTCAACCGAATCGGTCAATCGTTTCTGTATCTCAGGCTTCACAACAAGTCGGTCTACTACAACATCAATATCATGCTTTTTATACCGCTCCAATGTTATCTCATCATCAACATGATAAATGTTCCTATTCACACGGACACGAACAAAACCAGATTTCTTTATCTCCTCAAAAAGCTTCGTATAATTCCCCTTCCTCTGGCGAACTAATGGAGCCAATATTTGAACCTTTGTTTGCTCCGGAAATCTTAAAATATTATCAACAATCTGTTGGGAGGTCTGAGCAGAAATAACCTTTCCACACTTATAACAATACGGCGTTCCAACCCTCGCAAAAAGAAGACGAAGATAATCATAAATTTCAGTAACAGTACCAACCGTAGAGCGAGGATTACGATGCACCGTTTTCTGTTCAATAGAAATAGATGGACTTAACCCTTCAATCAAATCTACATCCGGCTTCTCCATTTGTTCCAAAAATTGCCTCGCATACGCAGATAAACTCTCTACATAACGCCTCTGCCCTTCCGCATAGATAGTGTCAAAGGCAAGGCTCGATTTACCCGAACCACTCAATCCTGTAATTACAATTAACTTATTACGTGGTAAATCAAGGTTAATATTTGCAAGATTATGTTGCCGAGCACCTCGTATAATAATATACTCTGAATTCTTCATTGATGACTGACCGAACCTATAAATAGATAAAGATTTCAGTTAGATGTTATTGATTCTGCCCATTATTTCCTGATTCTGTTGGTGTTTCAACACTAACAGACGCATTCTCAACGATATTCCCATCAATAATAATATCCCCGTTACTTGTCTGCAATAAAATATTACTTTTACCGTCTCTTAACTGCGTCTCTGCTTCCTGCTTTGTTCTTGAAAACAACCCTGTCAACGGTATTGCAGAGTCGATAATCCCATTGTATGCAACCGCTTTGATCTTACAATCTGCATCAGGGGGGAATAACATGCTGATATTCCCTTTTTCCACCATAATATCAATATCACCATATATCCCGTTCATTGCTAAAAAATATATATCGCCTTCTTGCACTCGACCAAAAACACGAGCATGTATATCCTCCATATTAACTTTAGATTGAAACGCTGTAATATTAATCGGAGAATTAACATTTTTCAAAGATGCCACACCATTACGAATAGTAATCTCACCATCTCCCTCAACTTCTTCTACTTTAATATTCCCCTTCTGATTGGAAAGGAAATAAGAACCTTTACATTTTGAAAGGGTTATCAAACCAGAAGACTGGTTTACTCTCAAAGACCCTTGTATATTCTCACACGCAGTTTGTCCATCATTCGATTCAATTACAACCTCTATACCCACAGGACAAAACACCTGAACATCCACTCGCCAATCAAAGGATGTATCTATGTTTTTATCAAAATTACCTCCACTTGTTACATAAACTCGATTATCGGTTCTATGAAAGTTCGCCGTGACCTTCTCAAGCATTGTCGGTGCTCTATCTGCCGACGATACCCACACTAACCGCGTCGCTTTAACTTTTACCTTGGGCTCTTCAGATGTTAACAAACGAATATCCCCTTTCTGATTATTAATAATCAGAACATCCCCAGATGTTATACCCTCTTCCCATGTGGATATTTCACTATAAGGTTTAGCGTTGGATATCACAGTCGTCAAATCTGATATAGACGCTTCGGTTTTCGAAATGGCTATTTCCGAAAATGTTGCTGAAACATCCAATCTACACGTCGCTTCAGGATTCTGTAAATTGACCACATTTAATGCCCCTGTTGTTTTTTGAATAACAGACAAATCCGTATTAAATGTACTACTCAGTAAACTGCCTTTAATATCAATATTTTGCACATCATCTATCTGAACAAACACCCTACCACTATCACTATGAAGAGAAAATCGCCCTACACCTAATTTTTGAAGTTTAACACTGCCCAATAAATTGTAAATATTCATATCTCCTGAAATATCTGAAAATTCCGCAACACACCTCGAAAGATAAAATGTACCACCATTTGTTATCCGTCTAACCTTCACAGGAAACTCACCCTGCATCCGTACTGAAACGTTACCATTTATATTTTCAAGTTCGACAGCACCATATTGATTGTTTAATGTTACATTTCCACCAATACCCACCACTCGAGTATCTCCAAAAAAATTATCAACAGACACACTCGCAGAACGAGGAACCGTTATAACATGGTCTACCTTTATATATGAGACTTTAGCCTCTGGAAAATGGTTCTCTATCGAAATAACATTATTTTCATTTATAACTTTCGGTTGATATTCGTTCAATACCTGATTCAAAGATTCCTGTTCCTGACTCCCAACAGCAAGTGTCGTAGAAATATGAACAACAGGCTCATTCCACGATTTAATCTCTACTATCCCAAATTCATTACTAATAAGAAAATTTACATTTTGAGCAACAGGAAACTGATTTTCATACGTACGCTCCGTTTTATAAGGAATAGATTGTTCTACACCAAAAAGATTAGACCTTAAAACCTCATCAGCATACGAACCAATTTGGTGTATCCCTTTCACAACACTATCCAATCCACTCCTTACACTCTCCATCCACTTTTCTTGAGCATTGGAGACAAACATAAAAAGAAATACATATACAATAAAAAAATAGAGTTTTTTGTTCATAAGATTAGCATAATAATAAAAATTATTTCCCTTTTAGATAGTTCAACAACGTTTTCAATATATTTAATCCATTTACAGGAGCATTTGGTTCATCAAGAACAATATTCTGCGATTCACTCTTAAACATATTTGCAACAATTTTCCGCACTTCTGACTCAACCAAGCCTCGTAATGGGACGTTTGCCATCATTCCATATGTCGGTGCTTTCGACTGTTTTGCAAGTTCTGGATGCTCTTTCACCTTCTCAACCGCCTCTTTCAAATCACGAATATATTCATCAACAATTTTCTCATGTATAGGGTTAATCATAAAATGGATACTGGGAGGTTTTTGCTGGCGGTCAATGTGCCACCCTTTTTCCTCTAACAAATCCGCAACAGAATAAATATTTACTCGTTCATCTTTACTACAATAAGCAAATAAAGGTCCCTGAGGGTCTCCAATAATTTCTAACTCCGAAATCGATTTTATCCCTTCTTGAAACCTCTTAATCACCCCTATTAATTTTTGTGCATTTTCCAGATATGTCTCCTGCCCCATTCTCATAAGGGTTGCCCAAGCAGATGCAATAGCACCACCAGGTCGGGTTCCCGTTATCCCTGGCGACATAAATATCCCTCCAGGCCAGTTTACATAAACAAAAATTTGATGCTTCATTATCTCTATCGAACGATATAAAATTACCGACGCACCTTTAGCTGAATAACCATATTTATGCAAATCTGCAGAAATAGACGTTACCCCTGGCACTCGAAAATCAAACCGAGGAATAGCCTCTCCTAACCGCTCAAACCATGGCAAAACAAAACCACCTACACACGCATCTACGTGCAACCCTAAATTATATTTAATTGCTAATTCGCTCAATTCTTCAATCGGGTCAATAGTTCCATAAGGATAATTCGGTGCAGAACCTACCAACGCAACCGTATTGGGTGTTATCCTCCGTTCCATCGCTTTAATATCTACTTTTCCTTTTTTATCCACTGGGGCATGTATCATCCTTATGTCAAAATATTCACCCGCTTTCTCAAACGCCACATGTGCAGTATCTGGCAAAACAACCTCAGGCACAAAGTAACGCTTCTTACGTTCCTTCCTCGCTTTATCCCTATATGTTTTCATGGCTAATAAAATACTTTCCGTCCCACCAGAAGTCATACAACCTACTGTCTCACTATCCCCATGAAGCAAAGAAGCCGTCATTTGTACCACTTCGGATTCAAACTTCCTCAAACTCAAAAAAGCCATCGGATTTAGTCCATTCTCATGGATATACATCCCGTATGCCTCTTTTATTAACTGAGAATGTTCCTCTGAATGATGAAATACCAAACTAAATATCCTTCCTTCCTCCCAACGAGCATCATTCTGCCTTGCAGATTCTAATTCCTTCAACACTTCATCTGAAGTCTTACCCTTCTCAGGAATCATCATTACCATATTTCCTTCCTTCTAATCATTAAACTTAAAAAAATTATACCAATATCTATATCTAATGTATCATTAAAATGACGAACATGTCATATTACTATATCCCTAATAACATCAACCGCATCGACAATAAGCCAAACACATAAACTTACTATTAAAATAAATTCTAAAAAAACAAAAAGGGCTATTTGAGCATCCCTCAAATTCCTAAATGTCTTATCCCACTCATTCTTCAAAGGTAAACCTCCCATACATCCACATAATAAACATGTCCAACAAAAACAAAGACATATCATAATATTATAGTTATATGCATCATATAATAGTCTGCTCTTCTCCGAAAGATGACTTACATAATTATAGTGAATATACTCAATTCCCTTTAATATTAAAACTGAACATCCAAACACCGCCATCAAAATCAATATCGTAAGAAATATTTGCCATATAAAAAACCCCCACTGTACCGACGTGCCTCTATATATACCAGACCTAAAATATAACCAAAAATAAAATGCAATATATAAAAATAAACCAATCCCCAAAATAATACCCAACATAACAAATAATAATCGTATAAACAACACAGGCAACTTACTTCTCAAAGAAATACCACTACAAACACCAAGCCATATCCCTCCCTCTCGATTTAATATCAAAACTTTCTTTGCATCCTTAGGATGAATAATCTTCCTTGCCTGAACCTCAGGTGTATCAAATTGTTCTTCTAATATACGGATTAACTCTTCATCATTAATATAACTTCTTTCATTTTGTCGTAATGCAGAATAAATCCTTTCCTTGAGTTTCGCAAGTATTTCCTTCTTATAATTTTCTCCTATACTTGCACCTAACGCTTTATCTACCTCTGATAAATAATTATCAATTATATTTGCCTGTCTCTGTGTCAGTATCACAATCTTTCCTTTTGTTAATTAAAAAATATATTGATTACAAATTATTATATAAAAACTAAACCTATTTTGACTCAAAATTGTCTAATACTTGCCCAAAATTATAACAATTAAAAATTTCACATACCTGACAATAAAAACAATAAAAAAAATTAATTTATGAAATGTGCATTCATAATTTAATATAATCTTTCCGCAAAAATAAACAAAATATTTATAAAAGGTTAATAAACTATGAATTTGTTCACAAAACTCCAACTTTTATATCTAATTGCACGATGGAGAGCAACTTGGGATTGGAGAAATACAAAAAAGGCAGTACGTGTCCCTGGTAATCCCAAATTTATGAGTGCCCGTGAAGCAGTTTCTTTAATACCCGATGGGGCTGTCATTGGCACATCTGGACTTGCAGGGAATCAACGTGCATCCCTGATATGGTGGGCAATTCGAGAAATGTTTGAAGAAACTGGCAAACCCAAAAACCTAACCATCGTCAGTGTTGGAGGACAGGGAGGAAGAGGCAAAATACCCGGAACATTAGAAGAATTAGGCTTACCCGGATTATGCACCCGATTTTTTACCGGGCATACCGAGACATTTAAATCCATCTTAAAATTAGCAGACCAAGGGCTATGTGAACTTCATATCATCCCTCAAGGAACCCTTACCTTGATACTTAAAGCAATGGGAGAAGAAGGAAAAAACTATATCATTAACAAAACGGGCATTGGCACATTTATTGACCCCCGTACAGGACGAGGCACACCCGTTTTGAACGGTAATAAACCGCAATACATATCCGTTGTCAACGATTCACTTAAATATGAAATCCCCTGGTTAGATGTTGCGGTATTCAATGCACCATCCGCAGACCGTGAAGGCAACATATATATTAAAAACTGCGTTCTAATCTCAGAGAGTTACGAAATTACCAAAGCAGTAAAAAGACGTGGTGGTATTGTAATAGCCAATGTTGGACAAATCGTTGAAAAAGGTTACGATGAAATTTTCCTACCTGCATCAGACATTGACGCCGTTGTTGTATGGAAAGGAACAGAACAAACTGGTGGAGTAAGACATACCCGCTATTGGGATTTTATCACACTAAACAGCAAAACCCCTATTGATGAAGGTATCGCAAGAGTTCGCTTTGTAAATAATGTCCTCGGAATTACACCACGACGAACACCTGCCGATGAAGTCTTAGCACGTCTCTCCGCATCAATATTCGTACAATATTCTAAAAAAGGTGATTATGTAGACATCGGCGTAGGACTGCCAGAAGAAACATCTCGACTCCTCTACGAAAGTGGTGCCATGAAAGATATTACACTCATGACCGAAAGCGGAGTATTAGGTGGCTTACCAGCACCCGGAATATTCTTCGGTGCCTCTGTAAATCCAACAGAAATTGTCTCATCTGCAACCATTTTCTCACGAATGTATCAACGATTAGATAGTGTCATTCTCGGTGCTTTACAGGTGGATGGTGATGGAAATGTAAACGTATCAAAACGAGGCGAAGGTGCTATTAATTACGTCGGGCCTGGTGGTTTTATCGACCTAACCACCGCCGCAAAAAAAGTCTTCTTCTGTGTTGCATGGGGAAATCAAGCAAAAATAAAAATTGAAAATGGAAAAGTAAAAGTACTAAGTCACGGTCAACCTAAATTTATAGAAAAAGTAGACGAAATTACTTTTAATGGAAAAGAAGCCTTAAAAAATGGCAAACAAGTCTTTTATATAACACACATCGGTGCATTCGTTTTAACCGAAAAAGGAATGGAATTACGCTGGGTTATGCCTGGAATTGACATTCAAAAAGACATCTTAAATGTAATTAAGATGCCCGTCGTATTGCCCGAACACGGACCCATAGTGGTAGATGAATCCATCGTAACTGGTAAAAACTTTACACTAAAAATTGAAAATGAATAACCATCATAGATAAATTCAACCCGGATACACCCCTCTAAAAAACAACCTTCAATTGAGGTTCTTCCTCTTTACATATCAACATTAATCATAATAATGATTGAGGATATTAGGTAGTTCTTGAATATAACTTAACCAATCTGAAAATTGGAAATCAGCAATTGTTCTACCAAGATATTTCATAGTTGCCCCGGTAAAGAGACATGCCTTCCCTCCTAATTGTTTTATACCAATAATATCTGTCAGTTCCAGGTCACCAATGTGTAATAATTCCTCTGGTTGAACACCTAATTCAACTGCCGTCTTCTCAAACATCACAGACTGTGGTTTGGATACTCCCTCTTCATCTGAAAAACGATACGACGTAATATATTCAGTAAAACCATGTATTTCGAGTAATTGTTTCAATGACGACCCAGGCGAAATCCCAGTATCTGATATTAAGCCCACAGGAACAAATTGAGCCGTATATCGAACCGCTTCCAACGCATTCTCAATCGGTTCAGGCTGAAATACAAGGATTGCAGTCGCAAATTCTTCTGCAAGATATTTTCGGTCCTTATCATGTAATTCTAAACCAAGATTAAGACACACAATATCAACTGCATCTTCTGGTGTAAGGGTTCTCTGCTCCTCAATATGGCATCGGCTAAACTCCCTACCCACAACAGATAAGGCTTCTAACGCATCCTCCAATGAGATACGCTCCTTGACAACATCCAATATCGCCTTTGCCCTATATTGACCTCGTTCCCTTCCAAAGGCATCTCTGAACAATGTTCCCCAAAAATCAAATGAAACCGCTTTAATCATAAGTACTATCTCTTCTCCTCTAAATCATCAACTATTTAATTCTTAAAATCTCTTTAATCTGACTTTGAACAGCACTGACCATCTCATCTTCAACCGTAGGCGACCAACCCACAGGTGATGCATATTGCTCCTGAATTACCTTAGCCTGATAAATACCTAATCTAACAATCTCACGCGTCGGTATATATAAATTGTGTTCACCCATATATGCAAACAACATAATAGGATGTTCATTACGAAAAGCATCCTTAATCCGCATACCAATCGGTGCACAAACTTCTCCCTGCAATGCTACAAAAATTAAATTGCCTATTTTCGCAACAATAGACTCTTCATACCTACACGGATATTTCCTACCGTCAGGATTTTGTTCTACAAGAAAACCATCATCAGTACATATTTTGTCTGAACTCCGTATCGGGAAGGGGATATTCTCTTTGTAATGCTTCAATACTGAACGAAGCCAGTTCGTATCACGGTCAGGATGTGGATACGGAACATAACCTATATCCGTAGGATAGAACAAAGAAAGTCGTTCCGCTTCTTCCCGTGAAATCGGTTTTCCCAACGATAAAGGAACTATTTGAAAAGAACTTCGAATATGACCATCAATAACCGTTTGCTTCCCTTGCACAATGTTAACAACCTCCTTTGCTAATTCTTCCCCATATCGTTGAACAACTGACAACGGAGCACTCATCATATTTTTCGTAAATTGATTTGCTCCACATGCATCCGCATACAAAACCAGTGCCCCAGCATATTCCTTCTCAAGATATTCAACTGCATATCCAACATGACCTGTATCTATAACATGATTTTGCCCTTCGACATGCAATGGATGTGTAGGATGATTAAAAAGTATAGCCATTGGACTGCCCGTTTCATCAATGACTTTTAAAACCTGCACCTCATAATCTATAGGAGCATTACCTACACTTATCAAATGATATACATACCCAAAACCAAACTCCAAAGACACCGAACTTTTTTCATTCCTTATCGCTTCTTGAATTAATTCAAATATCTTTTGGGCTAACCAACGACCATACTCAAAATTATCTGGAACAATCTGAATTGGAGCACAATGATTATGTGTTGCTAAAGGAATAAAATATTCCGGTGCTATCCCTAATTCCTGTTCTATCCGTTCCCGTAATATAGGTGTAGCCACATCAAGACAATTTAAATCGTATGTAACAATAACAAGCCTTTTCTCTCCATCATTTAATACAAGAGCCCTCGCATAAATATCCCTCCCAACGTGCGTCATCTTATTCCCAAAAACACCAACAGGCTCACGAGTTATATCAGGCGTAATTACAACCTTTGCAATACCTGCTGACATCCCATATATACAGTTACTAATGAAAAAACTTAACAACAAAACAATAACTCGCCATCTAAAATAATACCGCTTCTTTTCCATGTGACCATACCTTATATTATTTGTTTCTTTTATCCGTTTCTTATTATATAAAATAACACTTATAATTATTTAATTTATTGTTTTAATTTTGAATATTCAAATTTTATTGGGTTAAAATGTCGTGATGCCTAAACACAAAGAGAAAATATTAATTGCAGATGATGAATTAATTATTCGTGAAGTCCTTCATGAATTATTAACAGACGAAGGCTTCACAGTCGAATTAGCCTCTGATGGGGACAAAGCGTTAAAAATACTCTCTGAACAAAAAGAGATAGTCGTTCTATTTACAGACATAATGATGCCTAAAATGGACGGCATCACTTTAATCCACAAAGCAAAAGAAATCAATCCCGATATTGTTCCCATCATAATGACAGGCTACGCAACTATCGAAACTGCAAGAGCCGCTGTAAAAGAAGGTGCTTATGATTATGTATTAAAACCATTTAACATCACAGAAATAAAAGCAGTAATTAACAACGCTTTAGAACGACATCGACTTATTAAAGAAAATACACGACTTAGAGAAATTACCGAATTATTTAAAATCAGTGAAAATATTTCTTCAATAAAAGATGAAGAACAACTATTAAAATTCATTCTCAATTCCGCATTAGAACACACACAAGCCAAAAGAGGCTCCATTTTAGTCGTAACAGAAGACGGTAAAAACCTAAAACTTGTAGCAAGTGTCGGATTACCTGAAAAAATCATTGGGAAAACTATTCCAATTGACTCATCATCTATCTCAGGATTGGTCGTTCAAAATATCGAACCTTTTTTAATAGAAGATATTAATCAAAATCCAGAACTCAAAAACCAATTAATAGGACTCAAAAACAATTCATTTATTTCCGTCCCTATCCAGAGTAAAAAATCCGAATTTTTTAAGTCGCATCCTTTAGTAATTAACGAACTTGATGTAATAGCCGTATTAAATGTAACAGATAAAGAGAATGGAGAATCATTCTCAGAAACGGACTTAAAAATATTACGTATTATCGCCAACCATGGAGCCTCAGCCATAGAGAATGCACGATTAATTCGAGACATAGAATCAGCCCAACGAGAAATTGTATTCACACTCGGCGAGATTGTAGAAACACGTTCACGAGAAACAGGCAGTCACGTAAAAAGAGTAGCAGAATATTCAAAACTCCTCGCCCTAAAATCAGGACTAACACCCAAAGAAGCAGAAATTTTACGCCTCGCATCGCCACTTCATGATGTTGGCAAAGTAGGCATTCCAGATGCCATATTAAACAAACCCGGACCATTAACTCCTAACGAATTTGAGTTTATCAAAACCCACACCATTATTGGATATGACATGTTAAGCAAATCCAAAGGCGTAATTCTTCAATCCGCAGCCATCATCGCATTAGAACATCATGAACGATTTGACGGCTCAGGTTACCCCGAAGGAAAAAA
>Ga0116165_1000969_pt1 | contig 23572 bp, 33 predicted proteins | sample AD_JPNMR1_MetaG_FD_89885 | JGI IMG/M metagenome (GOLD analysis project Ga0116165, IMG submission 89885) | Active sludge microbial communities of municipal wastewater-treating anaerobic digesters from Japan - AD_JPNMR1_MetaG | ecosystem: Engineered > Bioreactor > Anaerobic > Digestate | place...
CCTTTATAAATTCAGATCCATCCTTATATGGCATTAGCAGAGTAATCCATTCATTGTATTGAGTAAAGTTGGATATCGTATGTTGTAAAGACATGTAATATTTAGTTATATCAGAATGATTGGCGATTACTCCAAGATTATCCTTAAGATATTGTGTATAATCTAACCATTCATCAGATTGCATATTACATGCCTTATCTAATAGTTTCGGCAAATCACATAAATTACAAGATATAACATCCTTAAGTTCACCCAACATTTCTGGAATCCCACCTGTGTTAACTGTTATAAACGGAATCCCTGAATTAATACACTCAATTACTGTAGTTGGATAATTATCAAGTCTTGATGGTATTACTACAAATTTAGCATGATCTGCCACATATTTAAGGGTTGCATCCCGTGTTGGTCCCGTATAAAATGATACATTAAATCCTTGAAGTAAATGTTTTATCTTTCTCCTTGAAATGGATGCCGACATACCTACAAATATAATAGGTAACTGTATATTACATACTTTGACAGCATTTATAAATTCAAGGACACCCTTACGCTCTTCTAACCTCCCAAAAAATACTATCGATGATTGATTTGAGAATTCATAATTAATAAAATTATCATTAATAGGATTCCTAACAAGAGTAATATCACGAGTAATACCATACAATTCTGATGTATAATCAATAAGATGTTGTGATGGTGAAATTACTTCATCTGCTTGTTCTATGCAATATCTATCTATGTAATCCCGTAATACTGCATCTTTATTTGGCATGTCCCCCATACCATCACAATGCCATAAAAGATATCCATGCATCTTAACTAACAATGTAGTGGTTTTAAAAGATCCACAATACTTTTTCATTCGAATTGGTATAAATGCACTACCAGTAAAATCCGGAAATTCGATAATATCAAAGTGTTTACCAATGTTTACAATTGCATTGTACACTAAATGAGAGCGGCGCAATATCCAATGTGCAGAATCAAATTCTTTTTTAGAATCAATATAAAGATCACCAACAAAATATACCTTTATTCCACGTCTTGTATAGTATTCATCTATATACTTGCGAGTAATATCCCGCTCAACCAATATTGAAACATCAAATCCTTCATCATTTAATAAATATGCTATCTCACGAACATATGTCCCAACACCACTATTTATAGTATTTCCATCGATATCTTCAGTAACTAATAAAATTGACTTCATCTTAATCCTACCATATGTAAAAGTCGTTCATAATAATAATCTTGAATCCATTGAGGTGCCTGCACATTATTTATACAAATCATTTGAAATAATGACTTTATATACCATAATATCCACCACCTGAATAACTTTAATTTACAATCAGTATGTAAAATATAATATACATGACCAACGCCATATATAAATGTCATTTTAATACGATTCTTCCATCCAAAATACTTTATTACCGCATTTAATGAATTTTTCAAAGTATATTTATGTCTAATATAATTAGAGCGAGAATTCATAGATTTAACATGACTTGCAATACAGTCATGCAAATACACAGTTGTATATCCACGTATATACGCCCTTATACATAAATCTAACTCATTACCATAAATATACAAAGTTTCATCATACCAATTAAGCATCTCACCAATGGATCGTCTCATTAATGCTACAGCACCACAAAATTCAGGGACACAGTTTCTATCATTTAATTGCCCATATTCAGTATTCCCTGGAATATTATATGCTATGGAGAAAGTTTGAGGATTATCCTCCATATAGTTTACAGCAAGCATTAGTGAATTATTATTTACTAACTTTGCATCATCATCTAATACCAATATATACTCACCACTGGCCATGCTAAATGCCAAGTTAAGAGTCTCCATAGCAGTAGATTTACTATCTTTCATTCGATGATATGTGCACCCCAACCCCATACAATACTCAAAAGTGCCGTCAGTTGAACAATTATCTACAATCACAATCTCTATATTTGGATATGATTGAGATTGTATACTCTCAACACATTTACGTAGATCATCTACCCTATTCCACGTAGATATACAACATGAAACGAGTGGGGTTGACAAAAGCATACATAGATTGTGAAGTTGTTCTATATAAATGTTATCCATATACAGCACAATTATATACAAGACACCACCATATTAATGAGTGAAACGAAACCCTATAGTTGATGCAATATTAACAACTGACATGCGAAAGTGGTTGAGGGATGGAGTGAAGCCCTCTACATTCAAATTACCCAGACCAGTCACAAATAAATCCGGCTACATGATTATTAAGGCAACCATTGCATCAGAAACGGCTAAAGCATATAATTTAAAAGTGGAATTGGACCAGCGTAAATACTCGATTCGTTTTCCCTTCAACCCCTCGCTTTACATCTGGATGCCCAAATATTGCAGTAAGGAAAGCGATCACGGTTACTGGGAAGTAGATAGTTCAATAGCAATGGAAAACTTAAATAAAGCATTGCTAACATTAAAACGTAAGTTGCTCAACTCCTATGGGTATGAAGCCGAAGAAGTCATTAAGATCAACGCGATCCACTTGGCTTAACGCGTTACATTTATATACATGTAAGATCAATACGACTGTGCCCAAACCGGTAAAAACAACATGGAAGGGAAACTTTCTCTTCCTTTGTTTTTATCAAGCAGGTTAGGTGCCTCTTTTGCTTCACGGCGGCTACGCTTTAGATACCCCGGCTGTTATTTTGCCATAGTTAACATTGTTGAAAAGTTAACCGAGCTTCAAATTAGAGCGCGGATATAAATAGAATTAAAACTAATATATTTACATTTAAGTTGTAGTTATGTGTATAGTTGACACGTTTTTGGTTGGTAAAATGTGACTAATAGGCACCTAACCAGAACTTAAACTTAATATACAACCAGAGGAGTTCTTCGAATAATTTACACATACACTTTACAAGTTATTTACCATGTATAAAAAAGTGGTTGCCTTACCAGCAATCATAATCGGTGATGTCTTCTTCTAATTTGCACCCTTCACAGCAGATATTGATTCTTACTCCAACGCCTGTAAGCCACACCTTGTAATGAATCTGACCACAGTGATGCTTACAAAATTCTTCAGCACGTTGCCTTTCTACTTCATTTAAATTTAAAGTTTCAGCCATAATATACTCCTATGCTAGCCCAAATTGAAGGACTCGAACCTTCGAACCTATAATGCTCTAGGGGGATGATCATTGCATTATAGCACATGGTTTCACAGAGTATCATGAATGAGTGGGGTTAGTATTCATATACATTCCATGTGGTCAGGCCATCTGACTTAAACTGGGTGGGGGTAATAACTGATCTATACAATTCCTTGTCTATACTCCTACGAGTGGAATCATACCATAGACCGCCGTATCCCGCCGAGTCGTTTCACGGGATAATTACACACTCCAACTGAATGGACTAGCGACAGTGCTGATGCTCCCTGGTGGTCTGACCCATCCAGGCAGTTTAAGTGAGACTGTTCATTCTGTTCTACGAGTGAAGCACGGTTTTAATAACAATCTCTCGGCCTTCATATCCGTTTGATCATGCGTCCATGTCAATCGTAGGGTCTTTGTAGGCTCAAGACCCATAGCCAGATACCGGTATTGATCCGGCCCACCTGTGTACAGGTATAATCTCCTGATTACTTATCCAGCTACATTCTACGTAGTTAGTTGATAACGGTCAACTTTAACCTATATCCGTTCAGACCATTTGCAACTGGTCGTCTGGCGTCTTGCACTCCCAATGATGAAAACATAATAGTGGTGTGACCCAATATTATGTTAGATCTATCGTGGTTAGATCAGGTGGTTTTGTTCATGAACCTCATGAACCACAGTTTTCTTTCTGTGAGGTTTTCAGAGGTTGTTTTCATCTCCTTTGTAGTATTACTACCCCACGTAGTAGCAAATAGTATTTGACGCAATTATATATAAGGTTATGTGCCACGCAACCCCTGATGAGGAGCACTCAACCTATATGCACTTCATCCAAGTGACTACTCCCATGAGTAAACGATAAATTAATCGCCGAGCACTCAATCCCGCGGGCACTCGGCCAAGGAGGAAACGAAATGAAATAGCAACACGCGTCACCTTTATGCTTGACAAAACAAAAGGAAGAAAGAGAATTCTTCCTCATGCTTGTCGTTTGGGGGCACATATATATTAGTGCAACCAATATATAATAATGTTGTATGGATATGTCCAAACAATTAAGTATGGAAAATATAAAGTTGCCAGCCTTATGTATTGTCCATATAGTATTGGTTCAACAAAACCAGTCAAGTGTGAAGGTGGGGTCATGGAAAGTATAAGTAGATGTCCTTACTGGCAATTGGATGGAAGGGAAGTAGTCCCAGTTGAGTCTATGCTAAATAATCCAATAATTGTAAATAGTGAATTATATAGATATATGCCACAGATTGTGAATGATTTTGAGACTGTTGGTAATTATCAGTGGCGTTGTACTCAATGGCCAGGAATTCGCGAGAAGTCCTACACATGTCTACTAACTGACTGTACTGGTAAACGATTTACAGTTAACGAGGCTGTTCAACGATATATACGGAGTGATGGATGATTGAAAAAGAGTGTAAGCCCTTTACTATAAAAGGAACCCTATATGATATCGATGAGGTATACTTTGAACACTTAATGGTGCAATTAGGGGAGTATTTATGCAAACGATATCATGAAGTCGATCTGGTCAGCCCACTAGAGTTGCTTACGCAAATAGCATATACATATGATTTATACTTACAACAGCAGTTATATATAGCATATTGGCTTGGATTGCATTCAAAAGACATGGAGTATGAGAGATTAATCCTCCAGTGCCTTGATAAGATACCTGATTAAAACCATGCATCGAGTGTGTTTTGACCATTAATAACTGCTTCCCAATTTAGACCTATGCTCCAAATATAAGATTCCATTTTCTTTTTTATAGTAACTTCAGCCATCTTTTTCCAGTCAATACATCCAGATATTTTTGATGTATCAAAATCTTCATCAATACATATTGTCTCGTCACCAATTAGATATATTAATCTTGGTTTTGCACCTTCTGTTATGATATAATTGTAATTGTTTTTTGCATTTAAAATACCTGATATATATGGATTCTTTGTATCGTATCGTATTTTACGAAGTGCTTTTGGTATACTAATTTTGTATATATCAACGTTACCAGATAGTACCTCTTTATATTTCTTCCTCACATATGACACAGCACTAGATTGATCATCATGAATTAATATAGCTTCGAGGAAGTAATGAAGCACATCACGGGTTATATTTGCCTGATCTGATCGTTTGAGTTCAAGTCCTTTATAATTTAATTCATCCTTGTCACGACCTTCTTCCCAGATGAGATGCCCACAATATTTTTTCTTGACACCTTTACCAGCAATATCTGATTTGAATAATATACGACGATAGAGTTTTTCAAATTTCAATGTAAATGTTACTTTGCAATTATGATCACGCGACCATTTAGCAAGTTCATTATTTAGATATGTTTCTAATCGTTTACCTTCTTCAACAGTTTCAATGGGTATCGCGCCTATTGAATCAGTATTGTGGACCAATATATTATTGGCAAAGTAGCGATTAGTTTGTTCACAATGTAAATCATACACATAATCATTGTAATCAATTGGTGATATGATAACCTTATTTGAATATGACCAATCGATACTGTCATCAACTTTAAACGGATTACACTTACTTAATCGTTCTTGTTTTCGTGGTGTTATGAACCCAATTGTATTGCGATATCGCATGACATCATAAATTACAAGATGTTTAGAATATGTTCCAGATGATTTTCCATTGCAAGTATTTTCATTATTTTCTGAAAAATATCCACACGCAATACCAACTTGGAATAATAACTTTTGCATTCCTTGTATTAAATCGTATGATTTAGATGTTAATCGTATAATTGGTAAACCATTCCGAACCATTACGGTTCCATCTGCAGTCATGTACCCACGAATAAATGCTTGTATATTTTCAACAGTTTCATGATACATAAATTCTGGAATATGTTTTTCATGAGCGTGACCAATGTTAATTTTTATAAAGTGGGTTAACTCACCATAGAATCTATAATCACCATTATTACGATTATCTTTTGTAATGTCATATATGTATTTATTGTCTTCAAGGTAGTCCAAGAAGTACGATTTTAATACGCCTTCGTCTTTACCAAAAGATATGCCCAATCTATATCCAGATCTATTTCCATTTTTATCATAGTGAATTGAACCATTTCCAATATGGTATCCAAGATACTCATAAAATATAGTATCTTTGTTTAACGAAGATACATTAGTATGAATACTTGATCTACGAGTTATAATACTATTAATACCGTTTTTACCAATTTCAGTTGGAGATTTTTCAATAAGTCTTTTATATTGTTCCAATTTTGGTTTTACTTTCTTGCTTACGTAACAAAACACTGAATGATCTTCAGTTACATTAATCGACCATTCATTGGTAATAGATAGATTGTACATTTGTTTATTGCATTTATGGCGCATGATATATGGAACATGATCTAAAATAATTTTACCATTAGCATCAATACTTTCCACATAACAATTAAGGTTACAATATTCTTTATCACCTTTTGTAAAATCAACGTGTGTAAACAATTCTGAAATCTTTACATATTTCCAGTTGCCAACATTATCATAAATTTTTAAAATAGTATCTTTACATACACTATCACCAAATATTACATCTTTTCCTTGAGATTTTGCACACTCTTGTAGAAACATATTGAGTTCTCTACCAATACGAGTTACTGTTTCAGCAATATGTCTATCATATAATCTAAATGATTTAAGTCCCATTACTCCATAATATGAATTATTAAGAAACTTAATCGCATTTTGCATATTTTGCAATACTTCATTTGACGGATCTGCTTTACATCTTGCACGCAATTCTTCACGCATTGCCAAGGTCTTCTCAAGTGTTCGCAGAACTATCTTATCTATATCTGGGGATAATTGCATTGCACATAAAATGTTTGGGTATAATGATGCCAGATCATATGTACCCATCATGCTATGTACACCTGGTTTTGGCTCAATAACATGTGCTCCTTGAAATTTATCAGAATCATCTACAAAATGTTGCTTTTCTGGCATTGGCTTAATTCCTTCGTGCCAAATAAGCATTTCAATGATTCTTGAGTTATATAGCATGTCATCTAACTTTGCACCACTGATCATTCTCAAGTTCTCGTAAAATGTATATAGTCCAAGCGACATGTCTATATTATGCAATGCAATAACATCATTTTTACCATAATCAATAAGTTCTTGGTATCGCTTGTCGTCCATTGCTGCTTGGAGCATAGGCCCCATGTCAAGATACTCAAATGCATATGCTGTTATTAGATTCCCGTCTTTGTCATACTTGTTTAATAATTCTTTATCAGCAATAACATTTTTTAAACTGTAAGATTCACGATTTGCCATCCCACTAGTGAATTTCTTAAATGCTTCAAGCATATCAAGTATAGATCTCCCACCTATCTTGTTATTGAATTTACCATTATCATATGATGTTTTTACTTGACCATTTCGTGCTAGATTTGAAACAGATATTCCAAGTATACTTGCACGATTTATGATATACGGTATATCGAATTTTGAACCATTCCAAAAAACTAACACATCTGGATCCAATTCTTTTACATATAGTGCAAATGTTTTAAGTAATTCTTGTTCATTTTTACAACAGAACTGTGTTGGATCTCCAGTTTCTGGTATTGTTGTCGTAAATATCACTGTTTTATCAGTTAAACTATCACGACACTGTATCATTATAATTGGATATATTGCATCCTGTGGTAATGGTATAATACCTTCTGGAGCAATAACTTCACAGTCTAAATACAACCTGCGTGGTGGTAATGGTGCATCTAATTCGACAGGTTCTGGGATATCATTAACTATTTTATAAGCATACTTGATATGATGATCTATCAAGAATCGTTTATCAAATAATACATCTGATTCATCGCTCCATTTAAATAACAACTTTGCCTTTGGGACATCGCTTGGGATATGTGTATAAACACGCTGTACTTCTCTACCAAGAGCATCAATATACTTTGTATCATCAATTTGTTTAATTAACGATGATGTAACGTTGTATGCATCACCATATGGTACATAAAAATATGGTGTATATTTAAACTCATGTCGCGTAGTTACAGTTGGATCATCATAGTTGCGTGAAAACAATATCACATATGGGACATTTGAACGCACAATGTATGTGGATTCTTCGATTACCCATATTCGATCATCAGACATGTATACTATATACAATTGCAAGATATAAAAAAGTGTTTAGAATTGAATAAGCACAAACAAGATTGCCAATACTAGAATAACTATGATACCATAGAATAGATATGTAATATACTTCGTCTCGTATGGTTCTTCGATCTCACCATAAGCACCATTGGACCACGCATTATCAGGGAGGTAGACAGGTTCAACACATCCATCATCGGTCAATGCTACTAATTGTCCACTTTTAATAGGTCTCAAGTGTGGTCCATCAATTACATCTGCAATAACTTTATTCCTTTCAATTATCTCACTATTATCGAACTGACCATCAAACCACTTACCATTTAGGAAGTATCCATCTTTATATTGCTTTACCATGTGGCTAAATAATTGGTTACAATTATATATAAGTGTTGGGTAAAAAAAGTGAAAGGGTTAGTCCCTGATAATGGACTAATCTGAAATTTCTTCAAGACCTTTGGATTCACCATGAGTTTGATTGATCGTAAGATTAACTGGTTCTTCATACTCAATGGTTGAATTCTCTACAGATTCATTTACTCGTTCAGCACTAATTGAAGTAATTACATTGGTTTGCTGTTTTGCTACAATGTCATCGATTAATTCATCATATGCATCGGTAAATGATGTGTAATCTTTGGTGAAATAGCCATGGAACTCTTCTTCAGTGCTGTTTATTGCAGTCCGGCCAATGAAGTTAATGTCTTCGGTTGTTACGGCATTAAGTCCAGTGCTGTTTTTGTCAAAGCCCTTCATCGACGTAGTATGAACATTACCATAGAGGTATCCTTTGGTTACGATATCAGAAGCACCTGACAGATGTACATCGCCATCATTTAGACCAACTTCACTTTCATATGCACCGCCACCATGAATGATGACACCTGTACGTCCTTCATATGATTCACTCACGGGATATGAACCAGTCGCACCACTACCTGCAAGGAATCCTTCACTGTCACACATTTGTTCAGGTTCATTAGGCTGGATATTCAACATGCCTGCAGTATCTTCGGCATTGATCATGTAATCTCCAGCAACAGATCCCTGTGCAGCATAAAAGTTACTATCAGTGGTATCAACCTTGGATTCGCGCTTCATAGATGATCTACCAAGGGTTAACACACTTGTCTGACTCCCATCATACGTGTACGGACTGCCTGTGTTATTGGCACCGAATGTGGGCCAATTTAATCCACCATCAGCACGTTCTATTGACACGATATGACTATATGTCATGCTTCCGCCACTTGCATATACTGTTGTCGTGGATCCACCAAGGATGGGCATAACCATGAAACAGCATATAAGTAGCGTTAAAAATAGTTTGTGAAACATGTTCACACCTTACTGTCCAGTGAGTTTGTTCTTTGCAAAGACACACATATTTTTGATCTTTTTGGCTGCCTTACTATGGAGTGCATCTGATTCCTTTTTCTTCTTTTCCCAAGCCTTGATAAAGTCTTGGTTGTCTTCAATCATTTTGGCCATGATGCTATATATAGAACACACTTGTATATAACGTTTGTGAAAAGTTTTATTAATTTAAGGAACCCAGTTTGTTACCACGTTATAGCGCTGTGTCCTGATCTGGATATAACTTGTACACTTTTTACATTTGCCTTTGATCCTAACCATACCTTCATTATGAAGTGGTTCAAAATCAACTGGTATATATCCATCACAGAATGAGCAACGTGTGTAGATACAGTTACCATCACGCTCAAGCACAATCTTATTAAGCATGACCTCTCCACTTTGCATACTTTACTACATTATAATCACATGCATGAAACTTATCATACAATACACTTTGTTGTTCCATGAGTTTAAACCACTCAAGCATTTCCATAACTTCAATATCACGTGAAGATACCTCATCACAGTAATTTATCTTCCACATAACGCTTCGCCTCATAGTATTTCATTAGGGTCTACCTTTATACTTTAATTAAACTACCAATTGTTAAACTACATACCTTTGGAAATGTAGTCACATCACTGATATCCCGATAATAGAGATCCATACCAAGCATACCACAGTGAAATATATCTGATGACTTCCTTTGGTGTTCTGGGCATGATACACAATTTTCAACTTCGATTTCAAGAATGCGGGTCTGCTTGTAGGTCTCAACATCTAATTGATTCATAAATAAGTCATCAAATTTGCACTTATATAAATCACATGGTATGCTCAAATCGTAACATTTCATACAGATGTCATCGATAATCCACCCAGATGCACTGAACTGGATATATAATGTTGCTAAATATCACGATTGCACTAGGGAATGGTGCAGAATTTGAATGTCCTGAAAATTTCAGACGACCTTTCAAGAATCTAATTTGTGCTGCCTTGGATACGTAATCAAACCAAACAACTGTATCGGTTCTACTAGGCACTAACATTACGCTTGTTACATTATGGTTGAACCATTCATCATGGGCCTTTTTAATCCATGCCTTTGAATCTGAATATGGTGGATTTATAAAGCAAGTTTCGCCTGTCCAGTCTTGTATAAGCCCATTTGTTTCAACCGTATAATACTTGGGACATAGATGATTCTCATCATCAGCACAAGGATCAAGCGTAAAATTAAACTCTGAACACAATTTAGCATACAATTCTGGAGGTGTTCTCCAATCTTGAACATTACTCGTCATTAATGGCTTGAGAGTATCCTTCATAAATATATGTATACAATTTAAAGTATAAAATAGATGGGTTAGTTGGTCTCATCAATCCATTCAGACAAATCGACTGACGATCGGTTTCGAACATATCGGGCTGAAATCTAATAAACTATTTTGCATTTGCATCACCTTTACATGAACAGGTACTCTTGCCCTCACTTAATCTCATACATTGATCATCTTGCCATGCTGCACATCTATACTCGCACTTCACTTTATGTGGTAACAATACTAAATAGCCATTTTCACACCCCACGTAGTATGGGTTGCTTGACATATAGGGACAAATCACCAATTCGGTTGTCATTTAATAATCCTCATCGCTTAAAGATGTCAAATGTATAGGTCAGCCATTCTGGTAACTGTATCTAAACATTACCACGGGCTTTACTTAATTGTCTTCCAACGTAGAACCCAACAAGCATGAAGCATATCACCATTATGGCCAGTTCAACATACATCATACTGATTTATACCCCGCGATTAAGCCTAACACAAAGGCACCAATCATAACACTAACAATCCACCACATCTATGACCTCTGGTTAAACATGCCTATAGCAAACATAATCACACTTACAAATGTTGGAAACACCAGTTGCCAATACTCCATGGATAGATCAAACCATTGATTGATCACAAAGATAATACACTGCATATAAAGCAGAATAAACATTGGTCCACCAAGCGAGCCTGAAACGTTGGTCGTAGTGTTATATATATAACTTACATGTGGAGTTACTGTTTCGTCACTCATCAGCATATTTGTATGCTCGTTAGATATATAAAAGTTTGCTGGCGTCTTAAAAAAATAAAATGAGAAGTTGTCAAACATTAAACAGATGCTGGCTCGCCGTCTACGACTTCAATGGCACTCACATCATAAGCAGATTTTTCACCTTCACGAATAAGACCAAGACGAAGTTCCTCAAGTGTATCAATCATCTTTTTCATTTGATCATCAGAAATTGATTGCATCATAGCAATGGATCTATAATATTCAAGTTCCATGTCTTTCTTTTTCTGTTCATCGGTTACAGCCTCTAAATCCTGGATACTGGTAAATAGATAGTTCATGCAAATTAGCAAAGCCATACCAGAATCATTTGTAAATTCTATCGATACCAAGTTCTATTCACCTTCACTTGATATTAGAGAGTAGAACCCAACCGTATATAAATGTATCGTTGGCATTTGTCCATATTATATGGTGATGTAGAAAGAGTTTAATTATGATGGTAAATATTGATTTATACCATTGTATACAGCAATTTCTTCCAATGTACAAATATTACAATATCCATACTTGTATCTCAATTGCATGGTATCAACATCGATACCACAAGCAGGTTTGAAACTATCATTTTCAATTGCATCAAAGATATCCTTGATACGCTTCTCGGTTGTGGCACGTCTTGATGGATTTAATTCAATAACTTTCTGAAAGCGCGGATATATAACTGTATACTTGCGTTTGTAACCATCTAACTCTGGAACCGCATCCAGCAACAAATCATAGAATCCGAATTCCATCTGCAATTTAGCCTTGTCATGGCTTTTAGAGGTCTTATATTCGATAATATTGACAGTAGAATCATCTATCTGGTCTATTCTATCTATTATACCACGTATCTTATGCTCATGATCAACTATCTGGTATTCAAGGGCTATAGGTTTCCATAATTCTGGGTTAGATTTATAACGTTCAATTTCCAAGTCAATGGTCCATTTTAACATTGGTATTTCTTCTTCGGTAAAATCTGGATGTATAAATGTGTGCCATTGATCAGTTGGATACTTATCAGCAACTGCCATGAATAATTCCATGAAGTTATGGTACCGTGACCCAATGGTTGTGGCATGAGTCTCTTCATACGGAATGCACTTTTCAATATACTGCTTGCGATATTTTATCTGACAAGTCTTATGAAAAAGCACAACACGCGATTTACTCAAATAGTCATGTGTATCATCCCATTCGGATGTATTACTCGGTGATAATACTATACGTTTAGTCATAAAAATAAATAGTAAAGTGATACAACCTTACTGTTTATTTTCGATAACGTCACGAGCACGCTTACCCGTTACATTGAAGAGACCGTCTGGATATTTGTCAGGGATCTTAGAACCCTCAACCCGTGCATAAAATGTCTTCTTGTTGTTTTCAAACTTGGACTCCGCATGAATAACAACATCAGTCTCTTCCATAACACTACCAATCCACTTAGGGATATCAACCTTCTTAGTAACAGTTCCATCATTATCAATAATTTCGTCCTTCGTAGAATACATTGTATAAATGACACCCTTCTTGGCAATGTCTACAGACTTCATATGGATATCATCGAGGTACTGACGACGTTCACGCCAAAGTGATCTATTTGCTATACCTTGATATGGCTTCAGGTTATTCTTGAAACGCATGACGAATTCCATAATTCCACTCATAACTTCAGTACCATCGAACATTATCCAGTCAGGTGCAAATTTATCCTTAGACTGCTCAAGAATCGAAAGGATAAATGCATGAGTCTTAACAGATGAATCAAGAAGCTTGGTATCACTTGACTTATCAAGAAACTTGATTGCATTAATAACTTTGATCTCAAGATTCCCAGACTTCACATATGGTGCATCCTTTGGTCGTGTTGACTTGTTATCAAAGGAGAAAACAAGGATCTTATCACCTTTTTCAGGAATTCCATAGGAGATTGTAGTCTTACCATCATTCTTGTGACCATACACTGTGAAGATCTCTTTTTTCTCACCAGTGTCTTCGGACTCATCAAAATCAAAATCAAAATCCGAAGTGGTTTCCATCTTTGAATATGCCTCACCAATGTCCTTCGTATCATTCACTACTTTTATTTCAGGCTTGAATTGCTCCACAACCTCTTTGTTATCAATTTCGTCCCAGTCTGTCATAATGTTTTCATCTCGTTGAGATAGTTTTTTGGACTTAAATATTTGATTTACACTTATATATAACTAACGAGTGGGCTTAACACGTAGGTATTTAATTATAAAGCGCTAATATACTTGTATGTATAATGCATACACTGATGGAGGCAGTAGAAATGACCAACACGCTGCTTGTGCCTGGATAATTACCGATCAGGATAACAGCATACTGTATATGAATTCGACCTATCTAGGGGCTTGCTCTAACAATACAAGCGAATATTATGGATTAATCTTCTGTTTAACATCAGCCCTAGCAGGTGGCATTAAAGAACTCACCGTATATCAGGACAGCGAACTTGTCTCACGTCAAATGACTGGTCAATATCAAGTAAAAGCAGAGCACTTGAAACCATTGTATTTGACTGCACAGCACCTCATGCAAAAATTTGACAAGATATCCTTCATAAGTGTGCCACGCGAGCATCCATTCATTAAACAATGCAATGCGGCTGCCGATTTAGTCTTGGACGCTTATATAAAAAAGTAGAAACCAGTTACTTGATCTTCACTGGCTTATCTAATATTGTTTCTTTTTCTTCGACTTTAGTTTTTGGAGAATAGTAAACTGAACACCAGTGCTCTGAAGCGTAGCCATCCCACCATGCTGATGGTGAGTTCGGGAGTGCTGTGCATCGAAATCTTCTGTTTGCACCTTCTACGCAGTGTTGACAATTTGAGCAATTCTTTTCACGCTTAATTAATGCCATGAGTGTTAATATGTGAAGATTTACCATATATAAATGTGTCGCATTGAAATGTCATAAAAAGTGGACAATTAATAAGTTGGTAATACATTCACATACGTACCGTTGATCCAAACCCTATGATAGGGTGAGTATGTAAACTTTTTAATCTTGCTCACCATTTGATCATGTGTATAAATATCAGTGTTCTTACCTTCACGTTCCCAGCGTGTATCAGAGCGCAATCTAAACACCACCACGGTGTCTGTTCCATCATCCATTGGGGTATGAATAACAACTGTATCAATACCTGTCACATCTACATTATTGAGTTTCATTTGTATCATCCTTACGCATCAAATAATTTGGTAGCATCTCGTACATCTGAAATACATTCATGTGATATGCATCAGCAAGATCTCGAAATGATTGTGCCAAATTTTGCATCTCAATATCAAGTTCATTAAAGCGACCCATTGTTTAATCCTCAAGTGATGTACTCATAATATCAGTTGCAAATGCCTTGGCTACTCCATATATACAAATCATACATATACCACCAATGATTACAGAGATCAAATCAAACTTATCATACATCCAAAGCATCATAAAACTTGTCATGGCAATCACACCATACAAGATCGTGTAAATGTTCATAACATTATTAGGTTACACAAGTATATAATGTTAGGTGTAAAAAAGGTGTGATTACTGGATAAGGCCCTTCGCACGGAGGGCTGCCAGCACTGCATCATGTTCCTGATCAAACTGCTTAACAACCCCCCATAACTCATAGTAACCAATCTTGACATCATTACCAGATTCATCCTTGAGTGCCTCACCTTTATCATTCTTTTTAACAAATGACTTCTTACACCCAAACACGATCACTTCGTCATTTGACTGGATATTCTCACTAACATATGCAACCACACATTCATTGGTTGTGGAGAGTTTAATGCCATCGCTGAGATCTACATCACCAAGCCTGATTGAGACCTTATGATAAGGATTGTTATTACGATCCTTGAGATCTTGAATCTCTATCTTCTGCACACTACCCTTGGTGGCAAACTTAGTATAAATGTTCTTACCAGTAACTGGGTCTACAACTGGGGCACTGTCAACTTCTACAAGACTCATCCAATAGTCAGTAGATGGGAGCACTCTCATGGCAACATCATACGCCTTCTGGTAGAGTTCATTGCCCTCGTATGCATCCTTGCTAATACTGAAGTATCCATTGTTCTGACGGCCATAGACAGTAGACTTCTTCCCAATGTCGATGTCATGTTTACAGTCCTTGTCCCAAGTCATGGACCCCATGAGAAATTCTTCCTTTGCCTGACCATCAATATTTGCCACGATAAGTGGAACATTGAGTTTCCATACCGTTGGAATATCCTTTAAATAGTCTGGGTTTTCAACCTCAATATTATTACCATCGGCGTCTTTGCTCTTCTTGGTTTTATCGGTGTAGACAGGGATCAACTTCTCATAGCCATCAGGATAACGTTCAATACGAACCGGGCCTACAAGTTTGCCTGCCTTGATTGCTTTTACTTGTTCAATATCATAATCCTTCTTAGAGTTGAGTAACTCATAGTATTTTTGTTTAGCCTGATACTTGGCATACGAGTTCCGATCCTCGGGTGGGCTTACACCAAGCACAATGACATTTGCCTTGCTCAATACACCCTTTTCATTCTGTTCCTTAGCATATTCAAGTCCTGCAAGTTTGAACAGGCTCCCAATGTTATTAGAAACAATCTTCTCTACTTCTGTATCAATGCGATCTGGTGGGAGAAGTTCTTTAAGTTCAGTCTTAATGCTGGCTGCATATGCTTCAATCTTTTTCTGGACCTCTGCTGGATCCCTTTTATACTTTTCTGCAAGTTTCTGATAGTCAAATACCATGGTAAAATACCTACTAGTTTGTGTTTGTGGACTACTAAAGATTGATTGCCATTATATATAAGTGTTGCGGGGAAGTTTTCACGTCCCAACCCAAAAAAGGAGTTAGTTAATAAGACTTTCTATTACTTAACATCAAATGCTGCCCAATCACATGCTGGGCGCTCTGCCTTACAGATACACTCACGCTTATCACAGTAGATAATTGATTCAAAGTCCTCATCACAACTGAGCAATTTCATATTCAGGTCATGGGCAAACCTACATTGAGTACATGTTTGTGGCAACGTTTCATATGACCCATCAATGTATATACATAGTATAGGCATATTATCACTTATCAATCCTAATCTTGAGACCATCCTTACGGAGTTGTTCAGCCTGTGTTAAAGCATCATGTACACTGCTTGGATTTGGATACTCCGGAATGGTATACTTACATGTACGCTTTATGTAATAAGATTTATTGTGCTTTTTGATCCGAAAGACCTTATGCTCCTGTAACGTCAGGATCTCATACAAGTAATGGCGTGCTAAGTGCCGTGAAATGTTGAATATATCTACAAAATCAGTGGTTTGATACACGCCTTCTTCTTCCCACTTCTCATTGTAAAACTTAATAAATTGGTGATAAAGGCTAGCAGAATAATGTATACAATGAGTCTGATCAATTTCGCTTACGGGCTTGCGCTTTCGCTTACAAAAATCATCCTCTTGGAACTTACATGTTTCACAGTTACGCTCTGGGACTTCCTTGACAGTCATTAAGTTTATATATGAGGGGCTATACTACTTAAATGTTTGCAAACAAGTTTATATACTAGGCTATGTACCTACTACATTTATATATGTGTAGCACTAACATATTGGGTGCCCAACGGCGAAAACATAAGGAGGGAAAATTTCCTCCCTGTGTTTTTGTCAAGCATATTAAGTGACCTCTTTTAGCACCGATTAATGCGTAAAGTTGTTAGCGTGGACGACACTGTACACAGTAATACTCGCCTGCCACGATGAAGATTTGATCCTCGTCAGTTAATCGTCGATGACAATGTCGGCAATGAGCGAACGACAACAGGTTGAGAACTTTCATCAATATGTCAAGTATCATACTTTTCGCTTACGCTGTTTAATATCACGGACAAGTTTAGTGTCGATCCATGTCTTATTGGTCTCGTCGGTGAAGCACTTGAACCCACGACTACAAACTGTATGAAAATAGTTACGAGAGACTTCGATTGACGGAAACTCGCTCATAAAGGCATTGTATACAGCATACTCAACAAGGTACCGTTCACCGAGCATATCTGCGAGATCTATCACAAATTCACGTATTTTGATGGACTTGTATCCGATATTGACATATTGGGCAGCTTCTTCGGCCTGTTCCCTATAAAAGTCTGCTATGTTTTCCATAGATATATAAATACCATGCACTTCCCATATTTATAACTATCGGATACCAATATATAAAGGAGTGTCAACAGTGTTTAGGTCTTGCGACTTACAACAGGGTTAAAAATAGAAAGGAGTTAACTTTATAAGTAATTAATTGAAGGGTACTACATGGCACATATGATCAAAGCCGAACTTTTTCTGCACTTTATCATATTGATGGACGCGGGCCTTAAACTGGATAATGGTGCCCGGACGAATGTTTTTAAGCAAGGTAACTGTATTGGGGCTTAAGTCAACCACAAAAGCGTGGCTGGTCACGTGATTTTTGGTGCCGCATTCAATATCATCAATGAGGGCATAGGTTTTGCCATGTTTGAAGTGCAGGTTGCCAACTTTGCGAAATTTGCCGCGAAACACGTTAACACCCTCGTAATCGGCCAGGTAACTCCGCCGCTTGTAATCGGTGTAGTTGATCCCATCACGGTGACCACAGGCCGGGCAGCCTGATATAAAATACTCGTCTTCTAATGTTGATTTACCGCAGTGGGTACATTTGATGAAGGGTAGTTGTAACATAGTATAGTGTTGATGCTCCGACTATATAATTACTTGGTTGGCCAAATTGTAAGTTGCACTCCCGAATTGGACGCGAAGAATAGTTGGTAGGTAACAGCCCTCATGCTTGATAAAACAAAGGGAATGGAAAAAGATCCTATCCCATGTGTTCTACCTTGTTGGCACAGTCGTATTAGCGTTACACATATATAAATGTAGTGAGTGGTTAATCTAGATGCACAAAGGCCATGCACCAATCATCCTTGAAGACTCTTGGCCATGGTGGGGGCATTAGGTGGCATAGGCCGTTGTCATAAGCCTGACACATCTGGCAACGACGGTTATCTTTATAGGGTTTGACTACGTGATTGGATATACCACCACGTTTGAATGCTACGTCATCAGGGTTATACTGGGGTGGGGGGATTACCTTTTTACGTCTTGTATTGCGTTTTGCATTGTCACAAGTTTTACAAATCCAATCGTGCTTTTTAAAGTTGCTTGGATAGATGTTGTCTAGTGTAAGTGGTTGCTTACAAACTCTACATGCGTGTGTCATGAATAATACTTACCTTACTGTTTTTCTATGAACCATAATGACAATGCATTCCCAACATTGCGAATTTTTCCTGACATTTCACATAATACAAATGGTCTATTGTCATATGGATGCGAGTCTTTACCAACTTCTAATGCAATTTCCCATAATTTATCTGCTAATTTTATAAGTTCGTTTACATCATATTGTGTAATATCAGTATAATTCATGTGTAATATTTGTAATCGGCCTTGAGGAGTTCTTTTGCTAGGAATTTCATAGAGAATGTAACTTGGACCTCTGTTTCATTGTAAGTTGTGGTCTCGGTTAGTTCTTTGGATATGATCTCTAATAATATGTCTTTAGGGTAGGTATGGGTGGAGTCAAGGCCCCAGATGTTACCAAAGCGGGTTCGTTGTACTTTTAGAACTTTCTCTTCATTGTTCATGATGTAGACCTCTTGAGGTATGCAAGGAGTTCATTGTTTTGACGAATGATATGGTTGTTCTGTTCTATTATGAGGGCCAATAGATCATCATCATACTTTGGAGTTTCATTGAATGTGTTATGAGTTGTATATTCCATTTATATATAATTGTGGGTGGTAATATATAGAGGTTACTTATGATCTAATCAAGATGAAATGTAAGTAAATAATAGAAAGAAAGGTTATACTCTTTATAGGTTACTGATGATTCTTGAGATGTTACTGTGTATGGGGGTTGATGTGGTGTCTATCATGAGGACATTGAGATTGAATAGTTTGAATATTAGATCGTAACGGGATTGGATACGTTGGATCTGATTGATTGTTAGGTAGTGCTCTTCACTTCTTTCTGATAATCTGTGATGTATAATTGATGGCCTGGCATATACATAGATTACAAGGGTTGGTAGAAACACGGCTAATTGGCTACTGTATACTTGGTTTATTGCGCAGAATGGTGGCCAGTGATGTTTGGTTTCAATCTCTATTGATTGATAGACGAGGCTACAGATGAAAGATCTGTCACTTATGAGATGGGTTGTAAGGGGGAATTCAATGTCTTTATATAATAGATATCTATCGTGGGCAAATAGATCGATCTGTTTAAATACATCATTGGTTTCTTTGATTTGTTTGATGAATGCATCATTGTGGGGTTCTTTGATGTAAGTGGCTGGATATTGTTGTTTTAAGTGTTCGAGGATAGTAGACTTTCCTGAACCATCACACCCACAAATGTTAATAATGCATGGATCCATGAGTAATGGTTTGGTGTTAATGTATATATAAGGTTGGGTAAAAATAGATGGGTGTAATTATATCTGGATTACTTTCCCAGGAATTCTAGGTAAAACTTTAGCAGGACCAGTATATCTGTATTCATACCAACATGGGAATGATTCATCAAGATATTCATCCATATCAAATGCAGAACGTACATCTATTATATTGGATTCATATAATGCTTTAAGATAATCACGTTTTGCTTCAATATAACTGATTGCGAGCATCCTATATGCATCCCAGTATGGAAGAGGTCTTTCCCATTCATTTACAAAGAAGTTATCAATATCATCAGATGTTACATTAACTAACTTTTCAATTAGTTCCATATGCTTTTTATAATACATTTTTTGTAATGTACCATGAGGATCTTTGTTAGTAAGACCTGCACATCTATATAAAGTGTAATCTTCTTCCCATTCATCTTGGAAAAAATACCAAGTATCACCATCTAGTAGATAAGATTGGTTTAGATAGTGCCATTGAACACGATGTGAAAACACTGGTTCACTTTTGGTGCGAATCCATAAACGGAGTCCCATGATAATATATGCGATAAGATTATATATAAAGTTATCGTAAAAATAGATGTGGTTAATATATCCCCTGCCAAGGATTATTAACCTGATGCTTGGATGGTTCTGATAGACTTTTTGATTACGTCGTCAATAACCAACGACTAAAGTCGTGGGCTTCCTGCCTGTTTGATCGTGATCATGCTTATTACCATGATTATACTTTGATCCAAACTCTTTTTAACTATTAAATTCATTATATGGTGTGGTATGTGTATTAGATTTATTCATTGATATTACTATTGAATGGTGGAATACCCATCGATTCTGGTTAGGATTCAGCATTGGTTGGTTTGTATGTTGCATAATATGTATATTATTAATAACATTAATTAAACTTGGAGTGAAAGTATTATGATTGAGATTCCAACAATTACAGAGCGTCAGTATCGTCCATGTACTACATGTATATGGTATAGAATTGTTAATGGAGTAGAGCAGTGCTTAGCAAAAACCGAATTACAGTATGTTTTGATGAGTGAACGAACTGATCTATTTGATATGACAAATTTCGAGGATTTACAAAACATGCCTTGTCGACTTCACATGACCCTGGATGAACTACGAATGATATTGGATCCGTATTTTATGGAGTGATCATGACGAATGAACATATGAATCCTAACCAGAATAAAAGCAAATAAAAATCAAACAGTTATTGTGCATTAGAAGGAAGTGAATAATATGGATATGTCTACTAATGATGTATATTTTATGCTTGGGTATGATACATTATCTAATAACTATGGCAATGTTGTTCGAATGAATAATATTTATAATTCAAATGTTCCAATTGGTAATCAATGTACAAATAATGAACATTATGATAATGTATTAAGTTATCGTCGCGATCTGTCTTCTGGTAAACTTTATAGACGCTTTGATTATCATACTGGAGATCATGCAGAGTTCATGGCATTTTGTAGTGAAATGCACATAAATTATGATAATGATACATGTGGTGTCGAGCGTCGTAATAAAGATGGTTATGCTGCTCATATTGATGATATGAAACGTTTTCTAAACAGAACATTGTTTGAAAAGATTTTCACTGCATTTTCATCGTTTAAACCATCAACGCGATATGTACCAAAAAAATGGAAATGGATGCAGTATGAGTATGATAAAATGGTAACATACGAAGGTTATATTGGTCTTACTGATGAACAAGTGACGTATATGTTAGAACTTCGAAAACAAGTAGGATACAATCATGAGTAATTCAATTGATGAACCTACAGTAACAATCACGATGACCATGGATCAAGCAAGGTTACTAACACAGACCGTAGATATAGTTTGCAGACTACACTTGAATCAATTCAACGTAATAAAGGATGTATGTCATCGTAAAGGACAACCATTCCCTGATTATGACAAGATGCAAGATATCGAATGGGAATTAAAACAATTATTCAGCCCAGAATTAACTCGCAATTCATACTGGGGCATATACAACACTCAAATCTCAAATGACGCACGTACACTCTGGGATATGAAACAACAGATTCGAAATGCTTTAGCATGGTATAAAAACCTTCTAGGTGGATGGTCTGTAGACTACGATGAGTTTATGCAAACTGATCATGAAAACACCCCAATCAAAGTTACCATTAACACTGGTGATCCAAATTACGAGATATACTTATCATTTTTCAAACGCTTTAATCATAGCATTAACCAAATGATTAACAAGATGGGTTGGCAAGATAACAGTGAAGAAGTTAAACAGTGGATTGAAGCCTGTAAAGAATTTGCCCTTCATGAACATATTCATATTACAACCACCAACACACCCTTACCTCACCAGGAATACCTTGACTTTTTCAATGAACGAGTAACGCCTGATGGCACATATATAGAGTGGAATGATCATGATAATGCCTAAATGTCTGAAATGCAAGAGCACCAATATCGATTCTAGGTCTTGGTATATTGGATAACATTATTATGATAAGATAGAGTGAAACAACAAGTATAAATGCTATCCACATTAATATATACATATGTCAAGTAGACGACTGTTACCTTACAAGGATGCGATTATCAATCTGTATAAACACGTAGGTAATGAACCATTCTATACTCAGGATGTTGCTCATATCTTTCCATCACAGCGTATCAACATGTTAACGAATCGTGAATTTCTGGCACCAACTGGAAACTTCAGACGTTCAGGAACCAAGACATCTCATGGTCGTAAGTATAATGAATGGCGCTTTACATCCAAGGGAGTGACATTCGTTGAACAATACTTATGATGTTACTCTAAACAACTTACTTTTCCGCATTGCAACATTAACTTTAATCTACTTTATAGTAGTATATGTATTGTTTAACTTATGAGATCCATCCCATGACATACATAATCCGTGATGATAATAAAGCATTTAGGATCAATCCTGATGCAATTTATGATGTTCAATTTGATGAGTCCAAACCTGCATACTTTATAACTATGGATGAGGAACGTATCAGTCCATACTTTGATGTGTTTGCACCCAACGAAACCCGTGAGGAGTTTACTGATGAAGAGTATGCTGATATTCTATCTACTGCCGAATATTACGCCGTTGAATGGCTCTGTGACTTCCTTGAACG
>Ga0116165_1000993_pt1 | contig 23232 bp, 23 predicted proteins | sample AD_JPNMR1_MetaG_FD_89885 | JGI IMG/M metagenome (GOLD analysis project Ga0116165, IMG submission 89885) | Active sludge microbial communities of municipal wastewater-treating anaerobic digesters from Japan - AD_JPNMR1_MetaG | ecosystem: Engineered > Bioreactor > Anaerobic > Digestate | place...
CGCTATAATGGATGATTTTTTTATAAAGGAAAGTCCACCTTTCACACCTCAACAGATAACAGAAATTAAGGAAAAATTTAATAAAAATGGGATGGAACTATGGACAGTTATTTATCAACATCAACTAAATCTACCTGTAAAAGAATATTTAGAGAAATTTGATTTGATAACTTACTGGATATGGAAGTCAGAAGGAATAAATGAACTTGAAGATTGTTTTAATAAATTCTGTAAAATAGTCCCTAATAAAAGAAAATTACTTGGAATATATATGTGGGATTATGGAAACGGTAAAGAGATGCCATTAGAACTATTTATAAAAGAATGTAAAACTGGTTTAAGATGGTTAAATGAAGGGAAAATTGAGGGAATAATATTTCTTGCAAGTTGTATAGTTGACCTTGGACTTCCTACTGTTGAATGGGTAAAAAAAATTTTAAAAGAGAAATAATTAAATACCTTATAAAAATGGATTATTTTTTTATAGACATAGATGGGACGATAACAAATAATAATCCGGATAAAATTTATCCTGAAGAAAAACTTGTATGGGGTAATGCTATTTTTGGGGTTATAAGAGATGTTATGGTAGATGAAGGATGGCAACCTGACGAAGCAAAAAGAGCAATTGAAAAATATGCAGATAAAATTATATGGTGGGATTATCCTGACTTTATTGCTGAATTTAATTTACCTATAGAAAAAACATGGGAAAGAATTTACCAATGGCATTATGAATACAAAATAGTTTATTGGGATACTGTTGAATTGATAAAAGAATTACATAAAAAAGGGAAGAATCTTTTTATTGTTAGTAATAACCCAATAGTTGGCTGTCTTCTTAATTTAAAAGTAGCAGGTCTTGGAGATATAACTGGTTCAAAATATTTCGAAAGGATTCTCGGAGCCAATATTTTAAGGGGACAGAAACATCAAATAGATTTATGGAAGAAAGCAGTTGCCCAGATAGGAGTAGAAGGGCATAAAATTGTAAATATTGGGGATAACACAAAAGAAGACGGAGATATACCATTAAATGTTGGTTTAAAAAAATGTTTTATTATAAGAAGAGATGAAGAAGAGAAAGAAGAAAACAATAAAATAATTGTAAAAAATCCTCTTTCTATTCTAAAATATATTCAAAAAGGGGAAAAAGATAGTTTATAAAAGTGAAAGGGTTGTATTTGATGGTGAGAAGGTTGTATTGAGAGAAGAAGAAATCAAAGATGTTTGTGATGATGAAATAATAGTAAAGGCAGAGTGGACCCAGATTAGTGTTGGAACAGAAGTCGCATCTATAAAAATGGCTCAAAAAGAAAAAAGAGAAGCATGGCTGGGATATTCATTTGTTGGAATAGTTGTTGAAAAAGGGAAAAATGTGGCAATAAATGAAGGAGACAGGATACTTGCTCTTGCACCGCACGCCTCCTATGTTAAAGTAAAGTGTTCTCCACAATGGATTGTAAAAGTTCCCGAGGGTGTTCCTCCAGATATTGCTACAGTTGGAATACTCGGAAGTGTCGCATTTCATATAGTAGAAAGGGCAGAAATAAAACTTTGTGAAAGTGTGGGAATTTTAGGTCTTGGTATGGTTGGGTCTTTATGTTTACAACTATCAAAAATATCCGGTGCAAGACCTGTAATAGGAATAGATATAAATGATGAGAGATTGAAGATAGCAGAAGAATATGGAGCCGATTATTGTTTTAATCCTGATAAAGTTAATTTAGAGGAAGAGATTTCAAAAATAACAAACGGTGAGATGTTAAATGTGGTTATTGAAGCAGTTACAAAGGCATCAACAATAAATATAGCAAAAAATATTCTTGGGATGTGGGGTAGATTAATTTTAACGTCTTATACAAACGAACTCATTTCTTTTAAGGTCAACGATGATATTATACTTAAAGAACTTAAAATAATAGGAGCACATCAGCCAAAATGTCCTGTAGAAAAAGTCCCTTATTATCCATTTTCTCAGGTTAAAAATAGAATTCTTTCAATGGAGTTTTTAAGGGATGGAATATTAAAGGTTGATAAGTTGATAACGCATAGAATAAAAAAAGATAAAATACCGGAAATTTATTCATTATTGCTTGAAAGTGAAAAAAGACCCACCGGTATTTTAATTGACTGGCGATAAAATTTCTTCTTAATTTTTCCCTCATAAAAAGATTGACCATATATTCAAAATAAAAGTAAAATTATTGATAGCGCCTGTAGCTCAGTTCGGATAGAGCGGTGGACTTCGAATCCAAGGGTCGCCAGTTCAAATCTGGCCAGGCGCGCATAACCGCAAGGTTAGACCTTGCAAAAGGGAGAAAATGATGGAAAAATTTATTGCTTCTTTACTTTCGCTTTTTATTACACTTGACCCTGTTGGAACAATTCCTTTTTATGTAAGTTATACGCACAATTTTACAAAAGAAAGGAAAAACAGAATCCTTTTTATCTCAATTTCTATTTGTTTTGTTGTTGGTGTTTTATTTCTTTATTTTGGTGAGTTTTTATTTAAATTTCTTAAAATTTCATTTAGTGATTTTCTTATAGCAAGTGGTATAATCCTTTTGATTTTTTCAATAACAGAATTTATAGGAGCAAGTCAGTTTAAAGTTGAGGAAGAAGAACTTGCAATAGTTCCGCTTGCCATTCCTTTACTTGCGGGTCCTGCTTTTTTGACAACAATTTTAATTTCAAAAAAATTTTATGGTACAGGAATAACTTTAATCTGTCTTTTCTTAAATACTGTTTTTGCTTACTTTATTCTTTTTTATTCTCAAAATATTTCACACGCAATAGGGAAAACAGGCATAAAAGGACTTATAAAAATTCTATCTCTTTTTCTTGCCGCATTGGGAATAAAATTTATAAGAGAGGGTATTGAACAGATAATAAAATTTTAGAAAGGAGAGGAAATGGAGATACTTAAAGATTTTAAAATTGAAGTAAATAAAGAATATTTGATAGAAAGATTAAAAATTGAAAAAGGGAGTGAAGATGAAAATGAGTTTCTGAAATTGATTGGGAAAGCACTTGAAATAGGAAGACCGAAGGCAGTTTATATTGAAGGATTTATAGATGAAAAACTGGAAGAAGCAGTAATTATAAATGGAGTTAAATTTGAAAGTAAAATTTTAAGGAAAAATCTTGAAAATGTTGAAAAGGTATTTGTTTTTATTGCAACATGTGGAAAAGAACTTGACCGATTAAATTTTAAAGAGGACATTTTGAAAAATTACTGGTGGGATACAATTAAAGAATATTTTTTAGGAATGGCAAGAAGGTATTTATTTGATTATTTGAAAGAAAGGTATTTCTTGAAAGATTTGATAGTTATGAGCCCTGGAGCAAGTGAAAAATATGTCTGGCCAATTGAACAACAGAGAGAACTTTTTTCTCTTTTTGGAGATGTTGAAAATCTTATTGGTGTGAAATTAACAGAGTCGTTTTTGATGGTACCAAATAAGTCAATTTCAGGATTTTTATTTTCATCTGAAAAAGATTACAGAAGTTGTAAAATATGTAGAAGAAAAAACTGTCCAGGAAGAACCGTTGAATTTGATGAAAATTTATGGAAAATATATCAGAAATAGGGGGTTAAAATGAGTGAAAAAAAATATAATGAAAGATTTGACAGGTATATTACAGCGATGAGAAATGAAATGCCAGACAGAATACCAATAAGACCTTTTGTTGCGGAATTTACTGCAAAGTATGCTGGATATACATGTCAGGAAGTAACACATGATTACAGAAAGGCATTTGAAGCAGTTATAAAATGTGGAAGGGACTTTGACTGGGATGCTATGGTTCCTAATATGGTGTATGTCTGGACAGGTTTGACTCAGGCACTCGGTTTAAAATATTATGCAATACCGGGTATAGATATTCCTTCTGATACCGGTTTTCAGTATATAGAACCACCTGAAGAAAATGCATATATGAAACCAGATGAATATGACAGATTGATAGATGACCCGACAGAATTTTTATTTAATGTATGGCTTCCAAGAATTTCTAAAGATATTGGAGAAAATAATTCTTACAGGGGAAAACTTGCTCTTGTTAAAGGTGCTATGGCGATATTTCAGTACTTTAATGACCTTGGAGCACAGGTTAAGAGAATGAAAGAAGAAATTTCTATGCCTTCTGCAATAAGCGGTATTTTAAAAGCACCTCTTGATATAATTGCAGATAAGTTAAGGGGATATATAGGACTTGTTATGGATTTACACACACAACCTGATAAAGTTTTAAAAGCATGTGAAGTTCTTGCTCCACATCTTGCAAAAATAGCAATTATGACTGGTGATCCTGAAAAAAAACTACCGGTTGCTTTCTGGATGCACAGGGGATGTGTTCCTTTCATAAATATGGAGCAGTTTAAGTCAATTTACTGGCCAACTTTAAAACCAATAATAGAAGAACTTTGGAGAAATGGATACCAGACACTTTTTTATGCTGAAGGAAACTGGGATGCACATCTTGATAGTTTTTCTGAACTTCCTGAAAAAAGCATAATTTACCATGTTGATAGAGGTGATATTTTCAAGGTCCACAAAAAAATCGGGAATAAATTCTGTATTAGCGGAGGGATACCAAATGCTTTACTTGCAGTTGGTTCTGAAAAAGAGGTGAGGGATTACTGTAAAAAAATAATTGATAATGTTGCTTCTGAAGGTGGATACATTATGGATGCATCAGCAATAATTCAGAATGACGCAAAAATAGAGAATATAAGAGTTATGACTGATTTCACAAGAGAATATGGAGTTTATTCACAGGGGCACAGTAGAAATTATGAAGAGAAAAAAGAAACTTATGTGCCTGAAAGTAAACTGAAAGAATTGAAGATTAGACCAGGAGTATGTATTCCTTGGGAAGAAAAAATAAAGGAAATAAAGAATATAAAAGGGGATGAAGATTTAATAAAAAAGGTATGGGAAGAAATTGATACTTTTGGTTATATCTTTATATGGCAGATTCTTCTTTCTTTTTGAAAATAGAGTTATTTTTTAGTTTACATTTTCCAATATAAAGGATAAAATATAAAAGAATGGTGAGTGTAGCTCAGCGGATAGAGCACTGGACTGTGGCTCCAGGAGTCGGGGGTTCAAATCCCCTCACTCACCCTAATTTTTTCAAAAACAAAAGGTATTTGGTTAAAAGTCAGTTTCTAATTACACATTTCAATTTTCACTAACCTATCACTCTGCATATTGTTAATAAATTTTTGACTTAATTTGAATCAGTTGTATTATTATTTATTTTGAAAATGAATAAAGAAAGGGAAATAATAAAAGGTTTAAGATGGAGTGTGGCTGCAGGTGCTTTTAATTCAATATTCTGCCTTTTGACTGTTTTTGGTTCTATTTTTCTACTTTTTCTATCAGAACTCAGTATTCCAAAATATAAAATAGGGATTTTACTTTCTTTTCTGCCATTTTTCGGAATTATTGCTCCATTTTTAAGCAGTTATGTTGATTATTTTGGCAGTAAAAGAACTTTTCTTATATGTTTTGGAATCAGGAAATTTGTTATAGTTTCTTTACTTTTACTTCCACTCATTATTGAAAAATATGGGATTAAAACCGGTATAAATTTTGTCACTTTTGTTATTTTGTTATTTGCATTTCTTCGCGCATTTGGAGAAACCGGTTATTATGCATGGACTAAAGAGTTTATTCCTGATGAATTAAGAGGAAAATATACAGCAATTTTTAATATTATATTTAATTTAACAGGAATACTGGCTGTTTCTTTTGGAAGTTATATAGTAGGAAAAGGAGAAGGAATAGAGAAATATCTTTTTTTGATAGGGATTGCTTTTATTTTTGGAATTTTAAGTGTTTATTTTATGAGTTTTGTTCCTTTTGGAGAACCAAAAAGAGAAAAACCTGATATAAATTTAAAAAAAATACTTATACCATTGCAGGATAAAAATTTTCTTTACTTTCTTTTTGCCTGTGGGATTGCTCTTTTTGGAAGTTCTCTTATGAGTTTTGTACCTATATTTCTCAAAGAAAAACTCAATTTTATACCAAGAACTATTATTTTTCTTGATAATGCGTCAATTTTGGGTTCTATATTGATGGGTTTTATATGGGGTTATCTTGGAGATAGATTTGGGGGAAGACCTGTTGTAATTTTGAGTTTATGTCTGTATATACTTGTTCCTTTTTTCTGGTTAGTTTTACCAAGAGATATACCTTCAATTTTTAATTTTGCATTTTTATTATACTTTCTTTCAGGGGGTACTCTTCTCGGTAGGTCTGTTGGTGATTCAAGGTTTTTATATGCAGGAATTCTTACCAATGTAAATGTTATTTATTATACATCAATATATTATGCATGGATTGGCATTTTTCAGGGATTTTCACCTGTTTTTGCAGGTTATATTCTTGAAAAATTTAAAAACTTGGGAATTCTTATTTTTAATAGAACTTTTGATATTTACAACATAATTTTTTTAATAAATTTGTTATGCCAGATTTCAGCAATTATAATATACAGAAAGGTAAAACCTGATAAGGATGTAAAGACAAGGGAATTATTTTTGAAAATGAGAAGAAGATTTTTTGACCTTTATAAATACTGAGAAAATTTATACTTTTGGAAGAGGAATTTGAAAGATTTTATAAGCGATGAAATTAAGATTAAAATATTCTCTGAAAAAGTTTTAGAAAAAATTTATTGAAAGAAAAAGGGGGAAAGATGAAAAAACTTAAAGTCGGGATTTTTGGAATAAAAAGAGGTTCTTCCTTTGCTAATCTTTTTAGTATAAATCCGAATACAGAAGTTGTTGCTATATGTGATTATGATGAATTATTTCTCAGAAATTTCTTAAAGGATAAAGAAGGAATAACCGGTTACAGTGGTTATGATAAATTTCTTGAGCATGACCTTGATATAGTCGTTGTTTGTAATTATTGTACAGAACATGCACCAGCAGCAATAAAAGCATTAGATTCAGGTCGTCATGTTTTATCAGAGGTAATTGCTTGTAAAACTCTGGCAGAAGGGGTTGATTTGTGTCGTGCAGTTGAGAGGTCAAAAAAAGTATATATGTTTGGAGAAAATTACTGTTTTTTTCCTTATATTCAGGAAATGGAAAGATTGTATAAAGAAGGAGTTATTGGAGAGTATCTTTATGGAGAATGTGAATATGTTCATGATTGTAGAGGTATATGGCATATCATAACAGGTGGAAAAGAACACTGGAGAAACTGGCTTCCTTCAACATATTACTGCACTCATTCTCTTGGACCTATAATAAAGATAACAAAAACAAGACCTTTGAAAGTGGTTGGTTTTGTTGTTCCAAATAAACTTTCAAGAGAAGTTGGAAGAATTGGAGATGACTGGGGTTTATTTGTATGTATAATGGATAATTGTGCTTTAACCAGAGTTATTGCATGGTCAACAGGTCCTCATGATTCAATATGGTATAGAGTTCATGGAACAAAAGGAGCAATGGAAAATAATAGATGGAAGGATACAGGAGTTTTAAATCTTCATACAGTAGAATTAACTGAAACCCTTGATATAAAAGAGGAGAAGAGAAGTTATATTCCTGAATTTATAAAGTATAAAGAAGAAGCAAAAAAAGCAGGACATGGTGGAAGTGATTTTTTTGTTGTATGGAGTTTTGTTGATTCAATAATAAAGGATGAACCACCACCCATAGATATTTATACCGCTATGGATATGACCTTGCCTGGAATTCTTGCATATCGTTCTGCCTGTTCCGGGAGTATCCCTCTTGAAGTTCCTGATTTCAGGAAAGAAGAGGAAAGGAAAAAATATGAAAATGATAGATGGTCACCAGACCCAAAAGATAGAAATATCCCAGGTCAACCCTATACTTCAATACTCGGTGAGATTAAAATTCATGATGAAATTTATAGAAAGGTGGATGAAAAAAGAAGAAAATATTTGATGGATATTGAGGAAAAAATTAAAAAATGAAACAGTTAAGAATGGTTTTGCCTAAATCAAAAAATTTTGAAAGAATAGAAATTCCAGATGGATATGAAATAAGAAATTTTGAAAGAGGAGATGAAGAGGAATATATTTCTCTTTTAAGCAATAATGAACTCGGTGAATGGAATCTGGAAAAACTTCAAAAAACAATACTTGATAATACTCTCTCTCCTGAAGGTATTTTTTTCTGTGTCTATAGTAACAAAATAATTGGAACTGCCTGTGGTCTTGATAAGGGATTTTATAATAACAGAAAAATAGCAGAACTTGGATGGGTATGTGTTGATAAAAATCATAGAGGAAAAGGACTTGGTTATTTTTTATGCTTTTATGTAATTCAATTTTTGAGAAAAAGAAAATATGAAATTATATATCTTCTGACAGACCCATTTAGAATTGGTGCAATAAAAACATATTTTAAACTTGGTTTTGTCCCTGTTATTGAATCTGAAGAGGATTTTTCAAGATGGGATGAGGTTTCAAAAAATTTAAATTTAAAAATAGATTATTTTTTAAAAAGTATGGATTTATTTAAATTTGAAAAAATAGGATAAAATAAGAAGAGAAAAGGAGGTTAATTATGAAAATAGAAAATGAAGAATTAAAGGGAATAATTGATTTGTGGGATTTGAAAAAAGAGATAAAAAAGGAAATTTTTAAACTGCTTGATGAAAACCCTGCACTTTCACCTGCACATCTTTTCAGATATTATGTACCGGAAGGAAAAAAAGACAAAGTTGGACAATTTGAAAAAGAGTTTGCAGAAAAATTTGGGAGTAAATATGCTCTGGCTGTTAATTCCGGAACGAGTGCTTTAATTGCTTCTTTGATTGCCTGCGGAATTGGACCTGGTGATGAAGTTATTATACCGGGGTATACATTTTTTGCCACCTGTTCAGCAGTACTTGTAGCAAAAGCAATTCCTGTTATTGCTGAAATAGATGAAACATTAACAATAGACCCTGATGACATAGAAAAGAAAATAACAAAGTATACAAAAGCGATTATGCCTGTTCATATGAGGGGACTTCCTTCAAATATGGAGAAAATTATGAAGATGGCAAAGAAATACAACTTAAAGGTAATAGAGGACTGTGCACAGGCAGATGGTGGAAGTTATAAAGGAAAACATCTTGGAACTTTTGGAGATGCAGGATGTTTTTCATTTGACTTTTATAAGATAATAAATACAGGAGAGGGAGGAATGGTTGTAACAGATGATGAGAAAATCTATATAAGGGCTCAATCATGGCACGATACTGCTGCCTGCTGGAGACCGAATAGATATGCAAGAGAAAGGATACCTGGAGAACTTTTTTATGGAGAAAATTACAGGATGGGTCAGATTAATGCTGCTATTGGTCTGGCTCAATTGAAGAAACTTGATAGTTATTTGAAAAAAATGAGAAAAAATAAGAAAATGCTTATTGAATCTATAGGTGAAGTGAAAAGAGTTAAATATGCTCCAGTAAATGACCCTGAAGGTGAATGTGCTACTAATCTTGTATTTTTAACCGAAAGGGCAGAAGAGGCAAAAAAACTTATGGAAAATTTAAAGAAAGAAAAAGTTCCTGCTGGTGGAATATATGATAAAGATATAAGGGACTGGCATATATACAAATACTGGGAACACATAATTGAAAAGAAAACACCAACAGAAGAAGGATGTCCATTTACATGTTCTTATTATAAAGGGAAATTACCTTCATATTCAGAAGATATGTGTCCGAATACACTTGATATTTTAAGCAGAGTTTTAATCATAGGAATTAGTGAAAACTGGAAATATAAAGATATAAAAGAGATAGCAAAAAAGATTAAAAAATACATAAATTAAAAATGGAGAAAAAAGGTTTTTATATTATATCTTCTTCAATTTTAAAAGTTGGGGAAAGATTTACACTTAAATTTAAAGTTCTGACACTCCATATTTTGTTAACTGAAAATCCTGAAATGGTGAACTTGGCTGGCTAACTCCAGTATGGAAAGGAGGATAAAATGAAAGTCGGTACTGGAAAGGTTGATATTACTCCACCTGTTGGAGTTGAACTTGCTGGATATGGTCCTTTTCTTAAAAGAAAATCAGCAGGTGTACATGATAATCTTTTTTGTAGATTAATTTATCTTGAAAAGGAAAAGGAGAAAGGAATTATTGCTGGTTGTGACTTAATCTGTTTTAAGAATAATCTTGTAAAAAAAATAAGAAGAAAAATAAGCAAAAAATTTGGTATAGAAAAAAATAAAATTTTACTGGCAGGTATTCATACCCATTCAGGTCCAGCGACAGGTGGGCATATTGGGTGGGGAGAAGAAGATGAGGATTATCTTTCAAAACTCCCTGAATTAATTGTTGAGGCAGTGAGAATAAGTAAAGAGAATTTAAAAGAGATAAAAGTTGGAATTGGAAAAATAAAAATAGATGGAGAAAAAATAAGTTATAACAGGGTTAAAGAAGATGTAGGGGTTAATAATGAAATAAAAGTTATGAAATTTGTTGAAAAGGAAACTGAAAAACCGATTGTTCTTCTTGTAAACTATGGTGCTCATGCAGTTGTTCAGGGACCAAATAATACATTAATAAGCAGGGATTGGCCAGGAAAAGCAGTTGATATAATCAGAGAGAAAACACAATTTGAAACAATTTTCTTTCAGGGTGCGTGTGGAGATATAAACAGTAAACCAGCAGTAAGCAAAAATCCTGAAGACGGCTTTAAAGAAATTGAAAGAATTGGGAAATATTTTGCCGAGGTAGTTATTGAAGGAGTTGATAAAATTGAAACAGAAGAGACAAATTTTTTCAGAAATAGAAGTTTTAAAGTTATCCTTCCAAATGTTCCAATATCTAAAAGTGAGTTGAAAAAAGTTATAGAAGAAAATGAAAAAATATTAGAAGAAGAAAAAGATGAAAGAAAAAGAAATATGGCAAAATTTCAGATAGAAGGGGCAAAGGTTCAACTTTCTCTCTATGAAAAAAAAGGGAGCCTTTATCACACAGAAATAGAAATTCAACTAATTGAAATAAACAAGGCACTTTTAATTGCAATACCCGCAGAACTTTTTGTTGAATTCCAGAGAAAGATTGAAAGTGCATTTCCTGAAAAAAATGTTTTTGTAATAACCTATGCAAATGGAAGCATTCCCTACATTCCTTCAAGATATGATTTTCAGGTTAAAGGATATGCTTCAACTTTTGTTCCAAGGATTTTTGGAGTTATGCCATTCAGAGAAGATGTAGGAGATGTTCTTGTTGATAGTATAGTTAAGTTTGTGAGAGAATAAAAAATGAAAAAGTAATTCTATTTGTTGATACTTTAAGGGCTGACCACATTTTTTATTATAAGAGGAATGGATTTTTACATAAATCTAACATTTTATTTCAGAAAATATTGTGAACCTCACTTGAACGCTTACAAACCATACAACAATCCTAAAAAATTTAATAAAAATTTTCAATCATAAACAAGGTGATTTTGATGATTTGAAAGTTGAAAAAACAACCTCTAGATATGAATATGTTTTAGGATGATGTAAAACTGGTAAAATACAGGATAATTATATTTATCAGACTGCTAGAGAAGAAGAAATAACGATTTAACTTTTATGACGAATAAATAAGATATTTTTGATTTTCTTTTTTTGAGAAGTAATTAAAAAACTGAAAGAAACTGGAATTGACAAAGAAACGATGATTATGATAAATTTAATCATAGAGAACAACTTGTATCGCAGGATTTCTTTCTGTATTATAGGTCGCGTAGTATATCTATGGATTGTAAAGGAATGAAAAATGGAATTTTTTGATATAAAGAGCGGAATTGGAGTTTTTTCAAAACCAACTGGTTATACAGAACCTGAAGAACTTTTGAGAATAATGAAAAATTATTCAATAAAAAAGTCGCTTGTTTATCATGCTTTAAGTAGAGAAATATCACCTGTTGAGGGGAATAAAATACTGATTGAAAAAATAAAAGAATTTGAAAACTTAATTCCTGTTTATGGTTTATTACCCAGAAATTCAGGCGATATTGAGAATTTTGAAAGATATATTGAAAAGGCGATTAAAGATGGAGTAAAAAGTTTCCTGATAACATATAATACATTTAAAATTCCACTTTCTCATTATTTATATTCAGAAACACTGGAAATACTCAATGAATTCAAATTACCGGTTATAATTGACCCCACTTTACCTTTTTCAAACTGGCAGGTAGATTCAGGTGACTGGCAGAGTATAAGATTAATCTGTGAAAAATATCCTGATTTACCTGTTATTTTTACAGAATTCAGAACAAGGTATCATATAAGGATTGTTATTGATTTTATTAAAAATTACAAAAACTTTTATTATGATGTTGGAAGTTGCTGGAATTACAGAGTTGTTGAAAAACTTGTGGGAATAAAAAATGGAGAAAATTTAGTTTTAGGGACAAATCTTCCTTTTTCAGAACCCGGACAATCTCTCGGTATGATTCTTTGTTCTGATATTTCCGAAAGCATAAAGAAAAAAATCGCATATGGGAATATTGAAAAAATAATAGTGAAAAATGAGTAAATTAAAAGAAAAATTTTTAAAAAGTGAAAAACTGGAAGTAGAACTTTATGATATACATGCTCATATTGGTGGATATAACAGGGACTATCCTGTTTTTGATGGAGAAAGTAGAAAAATAATAGAGGAGATGGATAGATTGAATATAAAAAAAGCGATTGTTATGCCTTTAGGAGTGTATGGAACTGAATGGTTTTATCAGAATGAAAAACTTATAAATGATTGTAAAAAATATTCTGAAAGATTGGTTGGATTTTGTCTTGTCAATCTGAATTATCCTGAAAAAGTAATAGGGAAGGAAATAACAAGATGTAGAGATGAAGGAATAAGAGGAATAAAGTTGATAGCAAGTTACCAGAATTGCGAGGATACAGATAAAAAAACAGAATATGTCTGTGAATATGCAAATCATTATAAAATGCCAATTTTAAATCATAACTGGGGAAATCCTGATTTTCTTGAAAAAATGGTAAAAAAATATCAGTATATTCAGTATATATGCGGGCATTTTAGTTTTATATGGAAGGATGTTGTTAATAATTATGAAAATGTATGGTTATGCACCTGTAATTATCTTGGATTTGGAACTGTTGAAAAAATGGTAAATGAAATAAGGAATGACAGAATCTGCTGGGGTTCTGATTTTTCTGACTTACATTTTGGTTTTACTCTCGGTCCGATTTTGCTTTCTTCAATAAGTGATGAAATTAAAATAAAAATAATTTCTGAAAATACAAAAAACCTTATAGAAAGATACTGCATTTAAAATAAAAAAAGAAATGGGGAAAAGTATAATTGAAGTTGTTAAAAAGAAAAATGTAAAGTGTTCGCCTGTGGATATAGAAGATGTTAAAGTTGATGGATTCTGGAAATATGTGATGGAAAGAAACAGGGAAATAAGTATACCTAATCTTTATAAACTTTTTGTTCAATATAAGACAGTAGAAAATTTTGAAATTGAAGCAGGATTAAAAAAAGGAGAAAAAACAGACCGGCTTGCAACTGACTCTGATTTATATAAGTGGATTGAAGGAGTTAGTTGGGATTTGCAGAATAAATGGGATGAAAAAAGAGTAAAACATCTTGATAAATTGATTGAAATAATAAAAAAGGCACAGAAAAAGTCAGGATATTTAAATACCGCTACTTATATTAAAAAAGAGTTTGAGAATTTATATTCACATCATGAACTTTATTGTGGAGGACATTTAATTCAGTCAGGCATAGCACATTACAGGTCTACTGGAAAAGAAAATCTTTTAAATATTGCTATTAAGTGGGCTGATTATATATGTAAAAAATTTGGTAAAGGAAAAATAGAAAAAACAGATGGACATCCTGAAGTTGAAATGGCTCTTGTTGAACTTTACAGAACTACTAAAGAAGAAAAATATTTAAAACAGGCAAAATTTTTCCTTGAGATTGAAAATCCTTACTATTCTGGTCTTCCAAACATTCCATTTTTAAAGTTTTCAGAACTCACAGGCCATGCTGTAAGGATGATGTATTTATGTTCTGGTGCTACTGATTATTATATTGAAACAGGAGATAAAAGATATTTGAAAGTTCTTGAAAATTTATGGAAAAACCTTGTTTTAAGAAAAATTTATATTACAGGTGGAATTGGTTCAAGATATGAGGGAGAGGCGATTGGAGTACCTTATGAACTTCCGAATTTAAGAGCATACTGTGAGAGTTGTGCATCTATTGCTTTAATGATGTGGACTTTCAGAATGTTTTTAATAAAAGGAGAATGTGAATACTTTGATATTTTTGAGACAACACTTTATAATTCATTTCTTGCTTCAATTTCTTTTGATGGTAAAAAATATTTCTATGTCAATCCTTTATCCTCAATAGGTAATCATGAAAGAAAAGAATGGTATAGAACAACATGCTGTCCTCCAAATATACAGAGATTTATTTCATCTTTGCCGGGTTGTTTTTATTCAATAAGTGATGATGGAGTTTATGTTAATCTTTATGATACCTCAACTGCAAACTTAAAATTAAATACAGGAAAAAGAATTAAAATTGAGCAGAGAACAGGATATCCATGGAAAAATAAAGTTTTGATTTCTGTTAATTCTGAGGCGATTTTTAATTTATATTTAAGAATTCCAAAATGGAGTGATAAGACAGAAGTAAAAATTGGAGAAAAAATTTATAATGTGGAAAATGGAAAATATTTTAAAATAGAAGCGAAGGATAAAACTAAAATAGAGATAAATTTTGATATTAGAGGTGAGTTTTATTCAGGTAATCCAAATATAGAAAGTGTGAGAAATTGTTTTGCAATAAAAAGAGGTCCCCTTGTTTACTGTCTTGAAAGTATAGATAATCCAGATATAAATCTTTTCAATTCTTTATTATGGGAACAGGAATTGAAGGAAAATTACGAGGAAATTTTTGGGGGAATTATAACTTTAAATGGAGAAATTTTAACAAGTGATGAAGAATTACCTTTATACGAAAAAAATAAGAAAATTAAAATAAACTATAAAAAGAAAAGATTTAAGGCAATTCCTTATTATTTATGGGCAAACAGAGGTAGAAGTCAAATGAATGTCTGGTTTCTGAAAAAATAATCTCATTCCTTATCCGTCTTTTTCTGTTTTAAAGCGAGGTCAATGAAAAATTGCTGAATTTCTTTATTGATTGATAAACTTTTATTATTCTGGATAGGAAATAAAAACTCAATTTTTTTAAGAAAATATTCTTCTTTTTTTTCTATAAATTCAAATGATATATATGCATTTCCAAATTTTTCAAAATTGACCTTATAAATTGATAAATAACTTTTTAAATTTTCAATTTCTTCAAAAGGTCCTGTTTTTAATGATAAAGCAATAATTTCTTTTTCCGTAGAATTTACCTTTGAAAAGTTTCTTATATCACCAAGTTTTTCAATTATAAATTCAAGACCTTTTGTTATCGCTTCTTTATCATTTTTAAAATTTTTTTCATCATAATTTTCCGGTAAATAAAAACTGTTAAAAACTTCTTCATATTTTTCAGCAGTAAAATTAAATAGTATGTTTAAAGAGGCCTCTTCTAACTTCTTATTTTGAGAGAAAACCGATGAAAGAAAGCCAGTTAAAATTAAAAAAAATAATTTTTTACCCATTAAAAAAATTATAATATAATTTTTCTAAAGTTTTAAACTTTTTTGTATTTTTTAAAAATGGTATAATTTCTAAAAAGGAGCAAAGATGGAAAAAAAGATAGAAAAACAATTGAGTTTACCTTTTAAAAATGCTCTTCAGATGAGTTTAAGAAATTTTAAAATAAGATTTGGAAGGGCAATAATTGTAACAATGTCAATTTTACTCGGTATTGCTTTTTTTATGTCTGTTATGGCTTCAAATGTTTTTACCATGGCTTTAATAGAAAAGGGTCCTGAAAATATAAGAACTTTGCTTGTTGAAAATCTTGCAGAACTGAAAGTAAGACAGACATGGCTGGTAACTCTTTCTCTTCTTGTATGTACTGTTGGTATTATAAATTCAATGCTTATGGCTGTCACTGAAAGATCAAGAGAAATAGGAACAATGAAATGTCTTGGAGCACTTGACAGATTTGTTATGGAATTGTTTTTACTTGAAGCAATGATTCACGGTATCGGTGGTTCAATTATCGGTAGTTTTCTGGGTATTTTAATTATGACTCTTGTTTATGTAATCCAGTACAAAAAAATAATTCTATCAATTTTTCCATTTTTACCACTTTTAAAATATGTTGGTATTTCAATAATCCTTGGAACAGGACTTGCTATAATTGGAGCAATTTATCCAGCAATTGTTTCAGCAAGAATGGAACCAGCCGAAGCAATTAGAAGAGAAGTTTAAAAAAGGAGGGAAATATGCCAAGAGAAGTAATAGTAAGAACGATTGAGTTAAAGAAAACATATATGCTTGGGAAAATACCATTACATGTTCTTAAAGGGATTGACCTTGAAATTTTAAAGGGAGAGTATATTTCTATTATGGGACCATCCGGGAGCGGGAAAACAACTTTATTTAATATGATAGGAGGACTTGATAAACCATCGGAAGGTAAGGTTTATATTGATGAAGTTGATATTGCACAACTTGATGCTTATGAACTTGCATGGCTCAGATGCAGAAAAATTGGATATATTTTTCAAACATTCAATTTAATTCCTGTTATGAGTGCACTTGAAAATGTCATGCTTCCGATGATTTTTGCTGGAATGACCACAGATGATGCAAGGGAAAAGGCAAAATCATTACTTGAATTGGTAGGATTAGGAGAAAGATTGCATCATAAACCATTTGAACTTTCTGGAGGACAACAGCAGAGAGTAGCAATAGCAAGAGCCCTTGCAAATGACCCTGCAATTATTCTTGCAGATGAGCCAACAGGAAACCTTGATTTAAAAACTGGAAAGGAAATAATAAATCTTTTAAGACAGATGAATAAGGAAAAACAGGTAAGTATTATTACGGCAACCCATGATTTAAAAATGCTTGATGTTTCAGACAGGGTTATATGGATAAGGGATGGAATGATTGAAAGGATTGAAGACAGAGAAAACCTTGATATAAGAGTGGGTCATGTAGAAGGAGAGGAAGCCGGTTAATAAAATTTTACCTGCCTTAAAGGAGAGACAATTGAAATTAGGAATAATTGGATTTGGAAATATGGGTTCTGCTATTATTAGTGGTATTCTTGAAAAAAAAGTTATAAAAAAAGAAAAGATTTTTGTTTTTGATGTAGATAAAGAGAAAATAAAAGATATCCCTGCAAATGTAGTTGAAAATAATAAAGAAATTGTGGAAAATTCAGATTTGATAATAATAGCAGTAAAGCCAAAAGATGCTGAAAATGTTCTTTGTGAAATAAAAAACTATCTGAATTCAGAAAAGATACTCATTTCAATAATGGCAGGGATTAAAATAAAAAGAATAGAAGAAATTATCAATAAGAAAATACCGATTATAAGAACAATGCCAAATTTAAATGTAAAAGTAAAATCAGGGATAATAGTTTATTGCTCAAATAAATACGGTAAAAAATATGAAGATATTGTTAAAAAAATTTTTGCTCCGTGTGGAATTGTGTTAAAAATGCCAGAAAATAAATTTGATACAATAACAGCAATAAGTGGTAGTGGTCCTGGGTTTTTGTTTTATATAGCAGAGGAATTTAAAAAGATATGTATTGAAAAAGGTATTTCTTCAAAAATCTTAAAAGATTTAATCTCCTATCTTTTTTATGGAACAGGGAAGATGCTTGTTGATACAAAAATAGAGCCGGGTAAATTGAAAGAAATGGTATCATCTCCTGGTGGGACAACTATAGCGGGTTTAAGTATTTTCGAAAAAAGAAAATTTGGTGATATTCTTAGAGAAGTAATAGATGCGGCAGAAAAAAGAAGTAAAGAATTATCCAGTAATTAGATATGTATATGATTAGAATTAAACCCCACCATTTTGTAGATATTGTGAGAGATTATGGGAAAGGTATAAAAGAATATACTCCACATCCTTACGGACATGCTTTACATATCATTGCTAAAAAAATTTTAGGCGATTTAGATATAATAATTCAGATTGAACTCGGAATAGATGATATATGCGAGCCCTGTATTCATAATGTAAATGGAGTTTGTGATGATTTAATAGATACTTCTTTTAGACCCCAAGCACCGGAATCAAAAAATGAGTGGAATCTTCTTATTGATAAAAGATGGTGTAATGTGCTTAATATAAAACAGGAAGACCTCATAGGAATTAAGGAATTGTGTAAGAGGATTAAAAATTGTTCTTATTCTGATATAAAAAATATTTACAGAGAACTTCCCGAAAATATGATTGTTGAAAGAGAGAAAAATATAAAGAAAGGACTTGAATTAATTTTGAATAAGAAATTTTAATTCAATGTTGTTTTCTTAATTTGACTTTTTTACAATGTAGATTTATTATATTAAAATTCAAGGAGAAATTAAATGAAAGGAGCACAGATTTTTGTTGAATGTTTAAAGAGAGAAAAAGTTGAAGTTATTTTTGGTTATCCGGGTGGCGCAGTTTTACCTTTGTGTGATGTTTTGTATGATAGTGGAATAAGATTTATTTTAACAAGACATGAACAGGGTGCTGCACATGCTGCTGATGGGTTTGCCCGTTCTTCTGGAAAGGTCGGTGTTTGTCTTGCCACAAGTGGACCCGGTGCAACAAATCTTGTAACAGGAATTGCCACTGCTTATATGGACTCTGTTCCAATAGTTGCAATTACAGGACAGGTAGCAACTCATTTAATCGGTAATGATGCTTTTCAGGAAGTAGATATAACAGGGATTACAAGACCCATAACAAAACATAACTACTTAATAAAAGATATAAATGAAATTCCAAAAGTTGTAAGAGAAGCTTTTTATATTGCAAAAACTGGGCGACCCGGTCCTGTTTTAATTGATTTTCCTGTTGATATTCAGAGAAAAGAAGGTGATTTTTACTGGCCTGAAAAGATAGAAATGAGAAGTTATAAACCTGTATATGAAGGGCATCCATTACAGATAAAAAAAGCATGGGAACTGATAAAAAATTCAAAAAGACCTGTTTTAATTGCAGGAGGAGGAGTTATAATTTCAAATGCAAGTGATGAACTGAAAAAATTTGTTGAAAAAACAAATGTTCCTGTTGCATTTACATTACTTGGTCTTGGTTCTCTTGATGTAGAGTGGGAATATTCTCTTGGTATGCCTGGAATGCATGGTACAAAATATGCAAACTATGCAATTGTTGAGTCAGACCTTTTAATTTCAGTTGGATGCAGATTTGATGATAGAGTTACTGGAAAGATTGATGAATTTGCTCCACACGCAAAAATAATTCATATAGATATAGACCCTTCTGCAATAAGTAAAAATGTTGAGGTTGATGTTCCAATAGTTGGAGATGCAAAACATGTATTAAAAAAATTAAATGAAATGGCTGAAAAACTTGATATAGATGAATGGCTTAAAAAAATAAAAGAGTGGAAGGAAATGTATCCTTTGAAATATGAAAGAAATGGTTTAAAGCCACAGTATATAATAGAAAAGATTTCTGAATATACAAAAGGAGATGCAATAATATGTACAGAAGTCGGACAGAATCAAATGTGGACAGCCCAGTATTATAAATTTAAAAAACCAAGAACTTTAATAACTTCCGGTGGACTTGGAACTATGGGATATGGTTTTCCTGCTTCAATTGGAGTGAAAGTTGCAAATCCAGATAAAATTGTTATAGATATTGCTGGAGATGGAAGTATTCAGATGAATATTCAGGAACTTGCAACTGCTGTTTACAATAAAATTCCTGTTAAAGTTTTCATTTTGAATAACTGTTATCTTGGAATGGTAAGACAGTGGCAGCAACTTTTTTACAATAGAAGATATGCTTTTACCTGTCTTGAAGGAGGCCAACCTGACTTTGTTAAACTTGCTGAAAGTTATGGAGCAATTGGATATAGGGTAACTACAGAAGAAGAATTTAACAAGATTTTACCAGAAGTTATGGAAATAAATGATAAGGTTATTTTTGTTGATTGTAGAGTTGAGCCAGAAGAGAATGTATTTCCAATGGTTCCTGCTGGTGCTTCTTTAAAACAGATTCTTGATGGACTTGCATAAATGGAGGGAAAATGGGGAAAAATAATAATGAAAATAAAATAGAATCGCACATAATTTCAGTTACAGTTGAAAACAGATTTGGAGTTCTTGCGAGAATTGCGGGCCTTTTTTCAGCAAGGGGTTATAATATTGATAGTTTGTGTGTTGCAGAAACAGAAGACCCTTCTATTTCACGGATGACAATTGTTGTGAAAGGTGATGAGAAAATTTTAGAACAGATTTATAAACAACTTAATAAACTCATTGATGTTATAAAAGTTCAGGATTTAACGAAGGAAGACCATATAGAAAGAGAACTTGCTTTAATAAAAGTAAATACTTCTAATTTCAATGAAAGACAGGAAGTAATGCAACTCACAAATATTTTCAGGGCGAAAATTGTAGATGTTGGTAAAAAAACATTAACTATTGAAATATCAGGAAGTGGTTCAAAAATAAGAGCAATGCTTGATTTACTTAAAGGTTTTGGAGTTAAAGAAATAATAAGAACAGGGAAAATAGCAATTACCAGAGAATTTAAATAAAAAAGGAGGAAAACGATGGCGAAAATTTATTATGATAAAGATGCTGATTTAAAGTTTTTGAAAGATAAAGTTGTTGGAATTATTGGATATGGAAGTCAGGGAAGAGCACATGCATTAAATTTGAGAGATAGTGGATTAAATGTTATTGTGAGTGAACTTGAAGGAACTCCAAATTATGAAAAGGCAAAAAAAGAAGGATTTGAACCAATTTCTGCAGACCAGTTAACCAAAAAAGCAGATGTTATTATGATTTTGGTTCAGGATAATGTTCAGCCATTCGTATATAAATCTCAAATTGCTCCAAATTTAAGTAAGGGGAAATATATTGGTTTTGCACATGGTTTTTCAATTCATTACAGTCAGATAGTTCCTCCAAAAGATGTAAATGTTTTTATGGTTGCACCAAAAGGACCTGGAGACCTTGTAAGAGACCAGTTTACAAAAGGTCAGGGTGTTCCATGTCTTGTTGCTGTTTATCAAGATTCAAGCGGAGATACCTTAAATATAGGACTTGCTTATGCAAAAGGAATTGGAGGAACAAGATGTGGAGTTGTTGAGACAACATTTAAAGAAGAAACAGAAACAGACCTTTTTGGTGAACAGGTGATACTATGTGGTGGAGCAACTGCATTAATTAAAGCAGCATTTGAAATTCTCGTAGAAAATGGTTATCAGCCAGAAGTTGCTTATTATGAAACATGCCATGAACTTAAACTTATTGTTGATTTGATAATTGAAAGAGGAATACAGGGAATGAGACAGGTTATAAGTGATACAGCAGAATATGGAGATATGACAAGAGGACCAAGAGTTATAAATGAGAGTGTAAGAGAGGAAATGAAAAAAATATTAAAAGAAATACAGACAGGAGAATTTGCAAGAGAATGGATACTTGAAAACAGTGTTGGAAGACCTGTATTTAATGCTTTAAGAAGACAATCAGAAGAACATTTAATAGAAAAAGTTGGAAAGAAAATGAGAGATATGATGCCCTGGCTTAAGAAATAATTCGGAGGACGGGGTTTGGAAAATAATGAGGACTTTTATAGGGATTGATTTGCCTGATGATATAAAAGAAAATTTAAAAGAAGTTGTTGATAGATTAAAAAAAATAAGAGAAGCAAAACCAGTTAAAATTGAAAATCTGCATATAACTTTGAAATTTCTTGGAGAAGTAGAAGAAAAGGATATTGAAGAAATAAAGAAAAAACTTGAAATATGTGCAAATAAATTTAAAAGTTTTGGTGTTGAAATAAAGGGGATTGGGGTATTCCCTTCAGAAAAACGTATAAGGGTTCTCTGGATAGGTGCAGAAGATGAAGGATACCTGAAGAAACTGAATAATGAGATAGAAGAAGAAATGAGTGAACTTGGTTTTGAAAAAGAAAAGGAATTTGTTTCACATATAACAGTTGCAAGATTCAAAAGTGTTCCAAATTTAAATTTTATAAGAGAAATTTCTGAAAAATATAACAATTTTTTATTTGGGAAGTTTAGGGTTGAAAGTTTTAATTTATATGAAAGTAAATTATTACCGGAAGGACCTATTTATAAAGTAGTTGCTAAATTTCAACTGCCTCAATGATTTCCACTGCCCACCTTAAAGGTGGGAGAGAGGTGGTTGACTTAAAAAAAAGGAAAGGGTATTATAATCAAAACGGAGGGGAGAATATGGATAAGGAAAAAGCACTTGAAATGACAATATCTCAGATAGAAAAGGAGTTTGGTAAGGGTTCAATAATGAGACTCGGAGAAAAAAGATTGATTGAGGTTGAAGTTATCCCAACAGGAGCTATTTCTCTTGATATTGCTCTTGGAGTTGGAGGAATTCCAAGAGGTAGAGTAACAGAAATTTTTGGACAGGAATCAAGTGGAAAGACAACCCTTGCTCTTGAAATTCTTGCTCAGGCACAGAAACAGGGAGGTACTGTTGCATTTATTGATGCTGAACATGCGCTTGACCCCAATTATGCAAAAGCACTCGGCGTAAATATAGAGGATATGCTTGTAAGTCAACCAGATACAGGTGAACAGGCACTTGAAATAGCAGAAGCACTTATAAGGAGTAATGCTATTGATGTTGTTGTTATTGATTCAGTTGCAGCACTTGTTCCAAGAGCAGAACTCGAAGGAGAAATGGGAGATAGTGTTATGGGACTTCAGGCACGACTTATGTCTCAGGCATTAAGGAAACTAACCGGATATATAAGTAAGTCAAAAACAGCAGCAATTTTTATAAATCAGGTCAGGGAAAAAATAGGTGTGTTTTTTGGTAATCCAGAGACAACCCCTGGTGGAAGGGCTTTAAAGTTTTATGCATCAATTCGTATGGAAGTAAGAAGAATTGACAGTATAAAAAGAGGGAATGATATAGTAGGCAGTAGAATAAAGGTTAAAATAGTTAAAAATAAAGTTGCTCCACCATTTAAAGAAACAGAACTTGATATTTATTACGGTCAGGGAGTAAGTAAAGAATCTTCTTTAATAGAAGCAGCATTAAGTTATGGAGTACTTGAAAAGAAAGGAAGTTATTTTTC
>Ga0116165_1001000_pt1 | contig 23205 bp, 4 predicted proteins | sample AD_JPNMR1_MetaG_FD_89885 | JGI IMG/M metagenome (GOLD analysis project Ga0116165, IMG submission 89885) | Active sludge microbial communities of municipal wastewater-treating anaerobic digesters from Japan - AD_JPNMR1_MetaG | ecosystem: Engineered > Bioreactor > Anaerobic > Digestate | place...
GAATTTGCTTTCCAACTTAAATCAATATAATTATTACCTGATGTTGCAGTTAAATTTGTTGGTGGATTTGGTGGTATTAAATCCTGCACTACTTCTGATATTATTATCTTTTTATCCTGGCCCCAGGTATTATTATCATAATGAAATACAAAATTTACTTCTGTTACATTTTGTTCTGTTCTGTTAAATGGACCTATTTGTATAGAATATGTATCACCAGTTTTTATCAAAGGTGTTTCAACTGCTTTTCCATCGCCCCACGCAAAAGTGCCAGCAGGCCAGTAAACAGAATGTGGCATATTCCAGTTATTTACGCCCCAATGTAATTTTCCTGGTTGATTTGCCCAGATTGTTATTACTGCATTTTTATCCGGCTCAACTGGTTGCCACTCACCTGCTATTACTCCACCACTACTTGCACCAATATAAACATGCTGAATTACACTTCTACTTATATTACCTCTATTATCTGTTGCTTCTACATAATAATCAATTAATTTATTATTTATTCCAGTAATTGTAGCACTATATAAATCAGCACGATAAATAGGTTGAACTTCGGTTCGTGGTGCTGGAAAATTTATATTTGTCATATTTATTTCATACCATTCACTTACTTCATTATTATTCGGTGGATTGTATAATTCATTATGATTTGAAGAAAGCGGATTTTCGCCATCTGCATCAATTCGATATTTTAATTTTACACTTGATAAACCAGAAACATCATAAACAGCAGTCCAGACTGTGCAATTACTTGTTTCATATTGTCCCTCTATCCACATTACACCACCTGGATTATATGGTGTTCGCTGTGGTATATATATTGTAGGTCCGACATTATCAAGTGATGGATTTATTATTTGGTCTGCATAATAAACAGCAGAATTACACGCTCTTGTTACATTTGCATCCCAGATTGCCTGGCCATCCCAATACCAATAACAACTTGTTTGTGAACAAAGAAAATATCGCCATGCTTCTTTTGTTTGTTGACTGTTTGGATTTATTGAATGTGCTGTTAATACTCTATTTTTCGCTGCTGTATGAACTGCCCAACTATTCCTATCAGGACTATAACCTGTTGCATCAAATCCGCCATTCCACTTTAAAAATTCAGGGTCACCATTATCTGCGCCTGACCAACTACCATATTCTACATGTATCACATCATTTGGGTCTGGTGGAAATCTTTGTAAATAATCTTCTACTGTTGTAAATTCAAAATCTTGATTATTTTGAACCCAGTTTAAAAAATTTTCCCAATTACTATGATAATATGATTCTGAACCGCCTCCATAATTTTCACCATCATGATGTAAAACGATTAAAATTGGATGTTGTTCATCTGTATTATATGGCAATAATTGTGACATTACCATTTGATAATTTAGCGCACCAAAACCACCACGTCCATCTTCATTTCCCATATATCGTTCTGTCGGAACTACAATTATCCGTTTTGTTACACCTGTTGCCGGGTCTATATATTCAGCCCAGTGCGGAATATGTCCCCATTTGCCTGATACTGGTGTCGGTGCCCATAAATCCCGTAATTGCACCCAATCGCCTGGGTCTGGATTTATCTGGTCTGCTTTATTTGGCATATACAAATTTCCACCTTTATTCCACGGATAACCTTTACACGCTCTATCAAAATGTATATTATCTACAAAAACCCATTGTATCCCTTCATCAACAAGTGCTGGTATCATATTCGGTGTAAATGCATTTTCCGGTGGAAACATTCCTTTTGAGTATGATGACCGCATCCAGTTCGGTAAATATATTTCTCTATGTGCCTGAATCTGTTTTCGAATATCATCATATTCTATTAAGCCCATTAATGGATGATGAAAACCAAATGCTACTAAATCTACTCGCGGATTACCTAATGTTGTATTCCACCATCTTGATTCCTGCCAACGATTTTTCCAGCCCCAGAAACCCCAACCTGCTGCTTCATAGGTATTCAAATTTTCAATAAGTGAACCAGAAAAACTAATCTGCACACCAGCGTTTGGTATTCCTCTATTCATCGCACTCTGCACTGCATCAAGTGGCCAGGTAGTATAGTTTGGTATATATTTATCATGAACATCATTTTTTACGCTAAATCCATAATTCCAGCTTTCTGCCTGTGTTATTGGATTATATGGGCAATAATTTGGCTGATGAAAATGCCATAAAAATGAAATATAAATTTTAGGTCTTGCTTCTAATAAATTAATGAAAACTAAATTTAATAATAAACTAATTACAATTAAAATGCCTATCTTTTTTTTCATACTTTCCACTCTCCACTTCTTATTTTTGTATTTCTATTACTATTGTTTTTACTACTTCTTCAATTTGTGAACTATTAAATTCTATTCTTGCTTCTAACACATTTCTTTTTTTTGTCATATTAAATACCTTGTAGTATATTACATATTTATCATCTGTTATTCGTGCAATATCGCTATATAGTATATTTTCTGCCCCACTTAATAATCCAAGTTTCATTGCTAATACTTCCGATATTATCGGTTCATTTATTAGTTTATAATATTCTTCCACTTCTTGTTCTTTTATTAATTTATTTCTCATTTCTTTATTTAATTCTGTATATAATCTATTTCCGATTTTATTTTGTATATTTCGAATATCATTATCCGTTGCATAACTATATATCGGTGTTATTATTAAATTTTGTGTTAATATCTGTTTATTTGGGAATTTTCTTAAAATATTATGGAATAATTTTGTTTTCTTTGCTTCAACTATTTCCTGCTGTCCAAAACTTACTTTAAATGTTAGATTATGTGAATTTCCTAAATCAGAAAAAGGCACATAAGCATAATCAAAAGCAAAATCACTTATTTTTATGCCAAAGCCACAGGTAAATCCAGAGCCAACATCATTTAAAGAATCATAACCTAACCGTAAAAAATAATTTGAAAATAGAACGAATTCAGAACCTATATTAAATTGGAAATCACTACTATTCGATATTCCGAAATCAATTGCTGGTCTGATAAAGAATTCTTTTAATATATCAAAATCGATATTATAACCTAATTTTAATAAAAATGGTAATTTATTTCGTTCTGATTGATATTTTAAACCAGGTCCAATATTTCTTAATGCCAGCCCCAATTTCATTGGATATATTGTTGTTATTTTATATTGCATTCCTAAATCAAGGGCAAATGTCGTGGCATTATATTCTGCTATTTTTGAACTAATATATTTTAATGAACCGCCTAATGCTAAATTTCGTGCGATTATTGAACCATACGAAATGCCAAATGCAAAATCCCGTGCACTAAATCCTCCTGCTCTTTCTTCAGTTATTGTATTTAATATATATGTTCTATCAAATGCGCCAACGTCTAATAATATTGCATTTATTCCTATTGCTCCACGCATTGCTTTTATATATTCACAATATGCTAAATACTCATAATTCAAATCCTGCAAATATGAATTGTGCATAAACATTATTTCGCGCCGTGGTTGAAAACTAAGACCTGCTGGATTCCAATATATACTATTTATATCTGATGTCTTTGATGTAAATGCATTTCCTACACCTATTGCTTGCGAACCAGCAGGTATTTTTAAAAACAAACCAGAACTTGTACCAGCCGAACCACTAAAAAGAAAATTTGTTATTAAACCAAAAATAATAAACAAGAATATTTTTTTTGACATATTTATCTCCTCTATCTTTTATAATTACCTGATTATTGCAATTTTTTTCACTACTTTTTGATTATTCCCTTTTATTACTACAAAATATATTCCACTTGCTACTTTATCGCCTTTTTTGTTTTTGGCATTCCATATATACATTCCACTATTATCGTTTTTCGTAAATTCATCGATTAATTCACCAAGTATTGAATATATCTCTACTTTGCATTGGTAAGTTAAACCTTTTATATGTATTCCACCTTTTTGTGGGTCTATATCATATTCAACTCCTGTTTTTGCTATTCCATCATTTGGTATAAATGGATTTGGAAAAATTACCACTGAATCAAGTGATGTATAATAGTAAACTGTATCAGGTGGTAAAACGATATAAAAAGAAAAATGCATTAATGAAACTATCAATCCTGTATCTGTTTTTATTACACTATTGCCACTATAACTTAATATATCCTTCCATTCGTTATTTTCTAATCTAAAAACCGATAATTCCTGCGTTAACATTGTATCTGGTAATTCATAAAATATTTGAACATTTGATATTAAACTTGTATCATTTTCTAAATCTACTACCTGTCCATTTTTAAAAATTTCAAATTCTCTTATTGTAGAATAATATAAGCCACTATCGCTTAATAATGACAACCTATTTTTAACTGCTGTATCAACCTCGTTCAATATTTCTGGATTTCTATCTGTATTTATTAATAAATCTATATTCGCACCTGTATCAATTATATTTAATTTTAGGGACATTATTCCGCCATTTGACATATTCATTATCGGTGTTATATAACTTTCCGATAAAAAACCAAAACTTACATCACTTGGTTTTAATGAAAATATTATTTTTTCTACTGATGAATCAATTGGCGCTGTATCATATATATTTCTTAATGCAATTTTTGTATCTGTTGCTGGTAAATAATAAAAATATCTTATTACTCCTGTCTCGTTTCCTATAAAATCATTAACTTTTATTTCTAATTTATAACTATCTGATGAAGTTTGCAAATTCAATTTAACCGAATAAATTCCTGTATCATATTTTGTAACGCTATATTTTGTATCATTATTTATTTTTATTATTACATCAACATTTTCTTTTGCACTTTTCTGATTGATTGAATATATTATTGTATCGCTTTTTAATGCTTTACCATCAAATGAAGGTTCTATTAATACTAATTCTGGTGGCGTAATATCTATATTTATTGGTTCTAAAGTGATTTCATTTGCTGGTGGCACTCCACCATTTGTAGTTGCCTTATATTTTATTATTTTTTGTCCATCACTATTAAATACTATTGTATCTGTTATTATTGTTGTACTCGTTTGATTTATTGCTACATTTTCTTCAACATAATTTTTTTCTGAATTATACCGATATAAACTATTTATATCCGAAGAATTTCCGAAATTTATCCGAAATACTACTGTTCTTGATTTTATTGTTCGTGTGCCTGTATCTGCAAAACTTGTTAACTGCGTTATACTTAAATTTGTCGCTCGCACTATCCTTATTACATAACTATAATTTACTGTATTATTTAATAAATCAGCGCCTGTTATATTCACTGTGCAATATTGGTCATTTTGTAAACTACTAACATTTATATTTTTTGTTAAATAACTGTTAGCATAATTTAATTTTACATTTGTGGTATTAAAGCCATTGTCCTTGCTAAATGTTAATGAAACATAAAAATTATTTGTATTAATTCCTATACCAGTATCAACTGCATATATTTTTATAAAGATAGAATCAGCATCATCTGGATTAAGATAAGTATATGATAAATTTGATATTGAAGGACCGGTCTGGTCTAAAAAAATTGTATCTGATGATGTAGTATAATTACCAGCTGAATCATATATTCTTGCTGTTATTGTCTTGATTCCATCGCCAATGGTTAATTTTATATTTAATGGATAAACAGTTGTTTCACCTTTATAATCATTTTCTACATTACTTGAATTTTCTATATATATTTTTTGTCGTGGTGTTGAATCATTATAAGTCATTGTTAACACATTTATTAATTGATTTGTATAATCCGAAGAACCAATTGTAATTGATGCAACTGGCGCTACTGAATCTAAATAAATTGTTGTTAGATGCTGGCTCGATTTATTGCCTAAACTATCCATACATTCTAAATAAAGTGTTTTTTCTCCATCGCCTGCTGATAATGTAAATGTATCTGTTGTTTTATATGTCTTCCAACTTGTCGTATCATCAACTTTTTCCGATATTTTCATTAATTCTATTACACCTACTCCTGAATCTGTTGCTGTTATTGATATATTTACTGTTCTTGTATTCGTATACTGTGATCCATTATTTATTATAAAAGAACTTATTGTCGGTCCATACGGATCTGAATAAATATAATATGTATCTGTATAAACTGATGATGATAAGGAATACTTATACGCTTTAATAACTATTGAATTTGTTTTTAAAGCTACTAAATATATATTTGTTGAAAAATTTTTTGTTAATGGTGTGTCAATTTTTGTTGACGGCGACGCGCCTTCTGTTATATTTTCTATTATTATTGAATCTGCATCTGATGTGCCTGTAAAAATAATCGTTGTAACATTTGTATCAAATGTTTTTATTTTTGGCTCTACTATATTTATTGGCCAATTTATTATTTCGAATTCTTTTGTCATTATTGTTGTATTTGATTTAACATCACCTGCTATTAATTTTAACCAATATTTGCCGCTCTGATTTACTGAATCTGATGAAATTGTATAATTGTATGTTATTGTGGAGGATGTAGTGCCTGCTATTGTTATTGATACTGGACTTGTTATTTGTGTTGAATCTCTGCCAATATATAATTTTACTGATAATCCTGTTGAAATCGATGAATCTGATATTAATATTGTATTTGCTATTCCGTTATTTATTAAATAAAAATTATTTAATTGAAAACTTGACACAACTGGTGGTGCCTGGTCTGTTTCTAAAAATACATAACCACTGATACATTGCACATTTGATAAAAATTGGCCAGGGGGGGTAGCATCAGAAAATAAGCCAGAACCACTATAACCACCATAAATAACTTCACCACTTATTAAATTAAGTGATGTAGATTTTTTTGAAACAATTTTAAAAATAATTGTATAAACTAATTTTGTATCATTAAAAGCAGTAAATCCTGAATAATCCCAAAAAAAAATTCCATTTGCAGTATCACAATCAGGATATTCTGGATTTACATTATTTACTGGTGCGGATAATGTCCAGTCTGTTATTTTGTTGATATGTGATTGATATGCAATTGCGGTTGTATCCCAGGTAAGCAAAGTAACGCAACCAAAAGCACCAGCAGAACCAGCATCAAAATATATATTAATACTAAAAGTATCGTTAATATTTTTTGACGAATAATCAATATAAGCAGGTTCAATATAAATCGAATAACCAAAAATCGAAAATGCCAATCCGATAATAAATAAAATTACAAAACAATATTTTTTTATTAGCATTTTAAATCTCCTTAATTAATATTGATTTTCTGTTTTTCCGAAATTCAATCTGAAATAACTAAAATCTACACTATTTATTATACCATCATTATTTATATCTGCAGCAGGATAAGCCGCTGCTGGGCGTTCTTTTCCAAAAACTGACCGAAAGTAAGTAAAATCAGTTGTATTAACAGTTCCATCATTATTCAAATCACCACCAAGTAACTTTAAAAATAATCGCCAACTGATTTTATCAGTTGAAACATTTAAACTGTCACCACCAGCATCGTAAAATTTAAAATTTGTTACAATTATTGAATCTGAATTTATCGTCTGAGTATCAGTTGGATTTTTAAATATAAATTTTATTTTTGATACAAGAATTTGTAAGCCTGCTAATCCTTTATAATAATCTTCTTCTATCATTCTACATCCTGTTATTGTTGTTATGCCTGCTCTACTATCATCAAATATTAAAAAAAGATAAGTATCATTTGTTTTATTATTTAATGTAGTTAAAAATAAACCTGGCGCAACAGCATTTGTATCAAATATAAAAACATTTGTATTATAGACAATATCAAATTGATAAAGCATTGTCCGAGTATCAAAATAAGAATGAAAATCTGTAAATTGAGTGGAATCAGCATTTTTATTATAATAAATTGTATCTACATTTACGCCAGCATCTATTGTCGCTGTCCCTGTATCTCCGAAAATTTTTATTATTAATACACTGATTAACAAAAAAATAAAAAGTATTTTTTCTTTCATTTTTTTCTCCTTTTTATCCAACTTTTGAGATTTCGTCTATTTGATTTATCTTTGTATCTGTTGATTCTCTAATAATCATCTCCATAGGTAAAATGATTTTAATTAATTCATTTGTTTTATTCTCTATTTGCTGAATAAGTTTTTCGCACGCTAAACTTGCAATTTCATATATATCCATTTTAAATGTTGATAATTTTGGTTCTGTATATTCTGCTATTTTTATATTATCACAGCCCATTACTGCTATATCTTGTGGAACTCTTATTTTATTTTCTTTTAATGCTTTTATACAACCAATTGCCATTAAATCATTACCACAAAAAATTGCAGTAGGTAAATTTTCATTTTCAAGTAATGTTAATGTTCCTTTATAACCACCTTCTTCTGTAAAATCTCCGCTTACTACATAATGACCACTTAGTGTTAAATTTTTCTCTTCGAAAAATTTTTTTATTCCTACATATTGGTCAATTGTGCCTGTTACATTCATTGAACCATAAATAAAAGCAATTCGTCTGTGTCCTGAATTATAAAAATATTCCATTGCTTTATAACCAGTTGTAATATTATCTGCATATACTGCTGAAATATCAATGTTAGGTAAATAACTATTTACAAGTATAAATGGATAATCGCGACCTGCAAAATCAATCAGATATGTATCATTTATTGTTGAACCTAAATATAGCATTCCATCAATGCTATGTTCTTTAAATAACTCTAAATATTTTTTAGTTGCAGCAAATTCATAACTTGCCTGCTCAAGCATTATTTTATAATTATATTTCTTTGCGGTATCATATATGCCACTTATTCCTTCACCAAAATATCTATCACCAAATACATGACTAATGAAAGGAACTATAACAGCAATGGTGTTTGTCTTTGAACTGACCAAGCCACGAGCAAATATATTTGGTGTATAACCAGTCTCTTTAATTATTTCAAGCACGCGTTTTCTTGTTTCTTCACTTACTTTTGAACTGTTATTTAATACAAAAGAAACAGTAGCAGTTGAAACATTTGCGAGTTTTGCTATATCTTTTATTGTGATTGGCATTTATTCACCCCTCTTTTATGTATGATAATTTAAACGATTAAATTTTCTTTCCATTTTCTGATATTAATTATAGCACATATTTATTAAATATCAAGTATTTTTTAAAAAATTTTTTTATATTTTTTATTTTATTTAAACGATTTAATTTTTTCATTTTTTATTTATACTTTTTTGAACTAATTATTCAAAAAAATTTTAATTTTTATGTAAAATTTTTTAAGTTTTCTTTTCTATCCAATTTTTTATAACCTCTATTGGTCACTCTATTTGAAAAATTGAAAAAATTTGATTATAAAAAATTTTAAAAAATAAAAAATTTAACTTTTCAAGCGCTGGTCTTGAAAACATATCCTAAGATATAAAATAAATTTATAATTATTTAATTTGAGGTGAAGTGATGACGCCTGTCCCCCGGACTGGTCTTCTAACAGTACTCAAACACCTGAACATAAACACTTTGATTTTATAAAAAAATTAAGTATATCTCTCGCGCCTTTTATTGATATAAAAAAAGCCGCCGTGGCTGTGCACTACCTGGCATTATATATGCGCAGCAGCCACAACCAAAGCGGCTTTTTTGAATAAATTTGCATTCTCTCTTACTTCTATTTAATAACTAATATTTTTCCTGTTCTTCGTTCCGTTGCTGTTTCAATTACATATAAATATATTCCACTTGCTACTTTCTCACCACTCTTATTTCTTAAATCCCATTTTGCTGTTCCACCTGGCAAATTGAATTGTTCATCAATTAATTCACCTGCGATATTGTATATCCTGAGATTCGTGCCAGCTGGTATATTATCAAAATAAATACCATCTCTAATGCTATATGGCGTCCATGGATTTGGATATACATTAAAATGCGATAAATCACTATATATTGGTGTACCAAGCACATAAATTGAAAATCTTGTTAATCTTGCTCTTATCTTCTTATTTACTAAATCAGGTGCTTCAGTCGGTTGTTCATCAAACCATCGTAAATCTTCACTTAAATAATAAAATCTTAATTTACGTGCTTCAATATCATCCATCGTTGCTGGATATTCTACCTCGATTTCTATTGGCGGATAATTAACAAATTCATCATTATGCTCTAAAAGAATCTGACTATCATATTCAGTATGGACTAATGCAATATTTAATTCATATTGGGCATATTCTATACCATCAGTTCTTATTGTGCCCTGTGCTGTTCGATAATTACTTATTACTTTTTTCAAATTTATTGCTTTTCTTGTCTTATTAAATGAATTTATTTGAACAACAAATGCCCAGCCAGTTGTATCACCTATTTCTTTTACTCTTGTATCATTATTATTTTTAAGGTTCATTATTATTGTTTCAGGTGTTTTTAATGATGTCTTACTTATTATTAATTTGCCTTTCCCAATTGTATCACCAGCATCAATCTCTATGATTGTATCTGATATTGTATTTACATCAATAAATTTATAATTACCAGTAAATTTAATTATCGTTTCTTTTGCTGATGTATTAAAGAAATCTGCTACTTCTACTTTTATTAAAATTGTATCACCTTCTAATAATTCTTTATTATTTATCGAAACATTTCGCCAGTATGCTATACCTGCTATACCATCATAATTATCTGGTTCAACTGCCTTATCAATGCTCCTGCCTGTAATACTACTTAAATCTGCTTTTAATCGTAAATAACCTGTTGCTATATCATCTTTTACATAACAATAAATATCTACAACAGTATCACCACTCTTTATGTGATTCTTTACTTTTTCTATTCCACCATTTTCAACATAAAATTTTACTATCACTGGTGGAGTTTTATCGACTTCTAAAAATGTTAATTCTACACTCTTCTTCATTATTTCTACATTTTCACTATTAACTAATTTTACTTCTTTTTTACCTGCTTTTGTTGAACTAATTGATGCTTTTATTTCACCATTATTATCAACTATCTGAATATCAGCAGGTATGATTGTATCTTCCGAACTTATATTTACAATTGTAATTTTGCCAGCAGCACCTTTTACTATTTCATTATTTTCATTGCGTAAAATAAATGTAATCTCTGCACTATCATTACCATCTGCAATACATACTGATTTTGATATACTTATTAAAGAATTTGTATCATTTACTACTTTTATTTCATCGATAAATTCAATAACAATAGTATCACTAAGTAAATCATTTTCTTCTGCATCAATTAATTTAATTATTTTTGTTCCTGCTTTTGTGCTTCTTATTATACAAATTATTTCGCCATTTTCGTCACTTTGTTGTATTCCTGCTGGCTCAATTATTTCACTTCCATCACTATTCGCTACTATAATTCTACCGCTTATTCCTTTTATGAATTGATTATTTTCATCTTTAAATTTTATCGTTATTATAACACTATCATTATCAAATGTTTTTACTACATTTTTACTTGCGAATATTTCTGATTTTGATTTATCAATTAATGTTTTTATTCTTATTATTTTAACTACTTTTGTATCTGATATTATTTGCTCATTATTTTTGTTTACTGCTTTTAATAATATTTGCTCATAAGAATTTGTATCAATCTTAATATAACCTGTTACAACTCCTAATGGCGAATTATTATTAGTAGTATTTGTATCAAATTGAATAATTGTTATTCCAGCTGACGGTTCACTCCTTAAATATACTTCCTGTTTACCTAAACCAACACCTTCTTTATCTTTCAAAGAAATCGAAAAACTAATTGTCTCACCTTTCTCATAAATTACAGTATCCTGACTGATAATTATACTTGATAAAGTATCAGATAATTCTCTATCTAAACCAATTGCATATAATGAGAAATGATTTGTATAAATTCTTATTCTACCGGCATAATCAGTTCCATCTTCTGGTTCAACAATACCATCATATTTTTCCCAACTCTTTGTTGTTGGATTATAAAAATATATCTTTAATTGGTATTCTTGTTCTGTATTATTTGTTATACCTAAATTTGTTAAATCAGTTGTTGTATAATATAAATACAATTCAACAAAATTAGAAAATTGCTGACCAGATGGATAATATTCTCTTGCTGCACCGGTTAAAACCATTTTTACTGCATCAGAATCGCCTGAAGGTATTGATGTTGGTTCTGTTACTTGCAAAATAGTATTTATAGCCCAATCTTCATTTGCAGGAACTGATATTGTCGTTTTGCCATTATCAAATAATATTCCGCCATTTGCTGTTACCTGTGTTGAATTACCTATTTTTTGAATTTTTATTTGCATTGAACCGCCGCTCATCTCAACTATTGCAGTTGTATCGCTATTACTATATACTCTTGAAAATTGATTACCATCACCTGTTTTTTCTTCTAATATGCCTGTTGTTGTTGTTTTACTTGTTGTATTTATTCCTCTTTGATATACATTAAAATCTGCTTTTGAAAATTCAGAATAAACATAACTACCATCATAACCAGCCTTATGCAATCTCTTTATATTAAATGCACCGCTATCATCCTGACTCCAACTCACTACATCACCAGTGCTATTCCAATTAGGATTATAACATAATTTATTACTATCAGATAATTTTATTAATCGCGTGTCATTCCAATCCTGTCCTCCTTCTCTCATTGCCAATAGTGGACTTTCTTCGCCACTTATTATTTTATCAACATCACATAATACCCATACTTCACCATATAAAACTGTATCAACACTATTATCAATAAATGCTTTTGTAGCAGAATTTTCCCAACTATGATATCTGATAAAGGCAATATGTTTACCATTTGGACTTAATCGTGGCTGACCAATTGCATAATGTTTGCCATCACTATTAAATGATGGGGATGTTAAATATTTCATTATATAAATATATGTATCTGCTTTTGTATTATAAACAAGCATATATCTTTTTTGCACAATAACAACAGTTGTATCCTGATTTGGTATTAAATCAACATCATAAATATTCAATATTTTTTCTAATGAAATTCTCTGATTTGCTGCTATTAAATCAGCCTGGGTGGAATTTGCATTTGTGCCATCGGGTTTTATTGCCCATAATGCTACTCTTCCTGTTGCATCATATGTCCCGCTTACTATTATATAACTATCTGCTCCTATTGTATAACCCCAGGTTATTCTGCTCATATTATTTATCTTTAATTTTTCGCCATCTGCTAATTTTGTCTTTGTTAAATTTGCTATTGTCATTTTATATAAATCAAAATATGTATCGCCACCATATCTTCCTAAATATGCTATATTATTACCATCAGGTGAGAATACTGGTTCCATAATAAATGTTTCTGAACTTACAGTTGCACTTTCTATTGATATTGATGTATCAAAGCCCATATCCATTCCATTGTATTCTATAAACTGGATTTTTCCACTATCACTTATATATACTGAATCACCTGATAATGAAAATTCTGTGCAACTTGCTGTCACATAGACCGTTTCTGCTACACTATTTTTTAAATAAAAATCAATATAACCGCTATCATTTGTTGCACCATTATAACTATTTCCATAATTTTCACTACCTGTTGAATTTGTAAATACTGCACTACCTGTTGTAAATGCTTTTATATTGTGATTTCTTGCTGGATGTCGATTTTGATTTATTAATATTACTCTAAATTCTGCTATTGTATCATAACTGCCACTAACATTTGTATCAGCTATTGCCAGTCCATCACTTATTATTGACAAATTCATCGATAAACTATTTATTGCCCCTGGTGTTCCATAGCTCGCAGTCGTTGTATCAAAATTCGCATCTGTCCTTCCTCCATCTGGATTTATTCGTTCTAATGTTTTTCCATATACTGATGTTCCTGCACCCCAACTCGCATTATATGTTATCTTATCTACTATATACCCGTTTGAATTTAATATTGTTATTGTTGTGGATGTAGGGTCAAGGTCAAGCCCTGTTATCATTAAATATGAATCATTTATATTATAATTATATGTCGCACTTAACAAACCATTAGTTGTTGTATCAGCTGCTAATATCAAATATCCATAAGCAGGTATATAATAATCTGATGTGGTTAAAGTAAATAAACTACCACTGCCTATTCGTATTTTCCAATTTTTAACATTTGTCGCATATTTTGTATCATTATATAATTCAAGCCAATCACCCTTTGTATCACCAAATGCTACTGGCGGATTATACATTATTTCGTTTATTTTCAATGTCGTATCTGACGCCCAATTATTTAATGTGATTGTATCATACGCTGTTCTACCAAATTTATCTATTAATTTTGCTACTATTACATCTGCATTACCTGTTATTGTTACTGACCCTGACCAGTTAGCATTATAACCACTTAACGATATTGCTGTTCCCTGTGTCTCACCTTTTACATATAAATATATTGAATCTGCAAAATTTGAATTTTTCGTTGTTCCTGATATTGTTGTATAACTTACACTCGTTTCATCATAATCTGCTGGATTTGTTATTTTTATACTCGGCGCATTATACCGAACTATTGCTGTTTCATAACTACTCCAATTACTTACATTTCCGACATTATCCTGACTTGCTACTCGCCAGTAATATATACTATCATTTAATGTTATTGTTGTCTCGGATGTCGTCGCATTTGCTGTATATGAATCCGCTATTAACACTGAAAATTCTACATTTCCTGCTATTTGTATCCGATACCTACGCATTCCGCTATGTGAATCACTCGCATCACTCCAATCAAATCGAACATTTGTTGCATTTGTATCTATGCTACTTATATTCATCGGAACTGATGGTGAATCAAAATCAAATACTACTACTGCTGTATCGGTTATTCCTGCTGGTGTATCTACATATATCGTTGCTGTCCCAGATGTCGTTGAATAAACAAGTCCATAAGTTACGCCAGTCTCACTTGTTGTCCCAAAATATTGATATGGTTGTATAAATGTATCATAACCTGTTCCTCTACTGCTTCGCAACCATACCTTATGATTTACTACTGGTCTTCCATCATTCTGAACTAATCTTATGTAAATCCTCGCATCAGTATCTGTATTTCCAACAGTTGTATCAACTTCATTTATTGTTGAATTATATAAAAATACACTATTAGCATAACCTGGCGTGCCTTTACCTTCTGATGCCCCTCCCTGATAATAATGCGTGGCTGTTGATGTTGACCAACTTTGTGATAAATCACCTGACCTTGTTATCCATAATCGTTCCATTGACTTCTTTTGATTATCCACACCAGCCCACCAGCCGCCTGTTGATTTATAATGTCTATCAACAAATGTATTTGTTGCTCCATCTTTATAAATTGTAATTGATTCACCTGAATCTGAAAATTTTCCACTTGCGCCTAAATCTACATTTATGACAACAACACCTGTATTTACATAATCAGAATCTGGAACTGCTATATATGATGCTCCTTCATTTGGTAAATCATCATAAATTAAAATATATCCATAAGCTGGAAGTGATATTCCATTAAATTGTGCTTCTGTTACTATTGTATTTGTCCCACCAGCATCACCTATATGATAACCTGTCATATCTACTGATGTTGATAATGGATTATATATTTCTAAAAATTCATACTGGTCATCACCATCCCATGCTATCTCACTTATTACTGGGAATGGGTCTCTTGTCGTATCCTTATATATTGTCTCACCGAGCACACTATTATAAAATCTAAATTGATTTAAACCTGAATCAGTTGATGTCATTAATGTCACATAAAATTGTCCTGATGAATTTGTATATCCATATACAGTATCACCAGTGCCAGCACCTACATAACTTTCTTTATAATGACCATCACCATTATTAAATGATGAATATTCACTTATTGTTGCACTATCACCCGGTGAACTTATACTATCTGCTATTATTGTTGCTCCATATAATAAATTATTACTTGAATCTCTTACAGTAATATAAACCTCATATTCCGAACCTTTAAATGATTGTGGGTCAATTGATGGTGTCATAGTCCAGCTTGCTGGATTTACTACTTTTAATGATGGTTGATATCTTATATCAGTTGTAACTGATGAATCAATTGATGCTTCTACATCAAATGTATATGTTCCTGTTGTTGATGGAACATTTACTATTGCTCCTTTATTTGTTCCATTATTTGTATATCCATATTTTATATTTACCTTACAACTTGAATCACTTAATACCACGCCCCAAACAGTAATTGTATTACCTGAACAATCATATCCGAGATAAGAATTCGTGCCATTTCCTGATGTTGTTACTGACACATAACCTGAGGATGTTGCACTCGACTTTTGTGGTGCTGTCCAGCTTGACGGTATTCCTACTTTTATTACTCCACTCGTAAATGCTACACTTCCACAGGTATAAACAATTGTCCACTCACCTGCTCCACTTACTGCTACATAATTTGTCGGCGTTATAGAAGCACTTCCATTTGGCAATGCACCTGCTGGTGCTTCTGCCTGTGACCAGCTGCCCTGTGCTTCTGGAACACCACGCACATAAAAATCATTTCTGTTATTATTTGTATCTTTACTATTTCCACCTGTTGGATTATGCGATGCCTCATCTGTTGCTCCTTCGGATAATCTTTCATACGAACTATCTGTCCCACAATCTACATTAATTGTATCACCTTCATAATACCAACTTTGTGAAATACTGCCTGTTCCATACCCTACTGCATCCAATACATAAGTGTTATATGCTGTGCTCGATGCTGGACAATATAATGCTATTCCATCACCAGAAGAAAATTGTGCTAAATTTAATTTACTTGTCATCGTATCATATTGGCCTTCATATCCTTCATCGACTACTAAAAAATAACTATATGGTTGAATTGAATCACCAGAACTAAAATTAAATGGATTGAGCATACCAGAAGCTTTTAAGACTAATCCATTAAAACCTAAATGATAATTTGTTCGATTATAAAATTCTACCCATTCTCCTGTTGTGCCTGTTCCTTTTGGATATATTTCACTGAATAATATCTCACCTGCTCTCGGAATTACCTTTAATGATGGCGAACTTGATATTTCAGATACTGATTTATTACTTACGCCTGTTTTCACTATAAAAGTAAATTGCCCTGTAATGGCCTTACCACTACTATCTGCGCCTCCATCATATCTCAAATCTTTTATCGTTATTGAAACTGTATTTGCTGTTGTTATTGCTAAATTTGTCAACTTTATTACATAAGGACTTGCTTCTGTCCCTGCGCCACTTATTGTAGTATCACTCGGCGTGCCTGCACCAGCACCTGTTATATATACATTACTTGCGTTATTTGTCCAACTTATTAAATATGGTATTGTTATTGTCACTGAATCTATTGTCGCTCTGCCTAATCCTGTTATCCCGATTGTTACTGACTGTCCTGTATCACCTCTTAATCCTATTCCTGAATCAGGGGCTGTTATTTGTGCTGAACCAATACCTGATGGATATTCATTTACACTATTTGGCGTTGAATCCATAAATTCTGTCCAATCTGCTGGTGAATTTGTCTCTGTTCCATTTGGATATCTTCCAATTGTATAGCCTTGTGTTGTTACACCTGTTATATATGTATCTGCTGTCCAGATACCTGCTGTTACTGCTGTATCATCATATTCACCTGCTGATGCACCCCAAGCTATAAAATCAACTATTGTATTTTGATTTATCGTCGAACTTTTATATAGCGATAAATCACCTGATGTATTTGACATATAATCTGATGTATTTTTATAGATTATTCCTGTTCCTGCTGTTCCTTGCGTCAAGTCAGTATCATTTGTTCCCGATGCATTTGAAATTATTAAATAATCACCTGGTCCCATAATTACTGATTCTGTAAATGTATGCCTATTTGTTCCATCATATCTTATTACCCACCCATCTAAATTTTTCCAACCATTACTTCCTTTATTATATAATTCAATCCATTCTTTATCACCTGTTGCTGGATAATAATATAACTCATTTATTATAATATCAGTATCATAACCAGTTACATAATTATTCACCAATTTAGCATTTGCTGCTGTTACTGCTGTGCAACCAAATCCTCTTGTATTCTTTACAAAATCAGTATCATAAGATAAATAAATAGACGCTGTTTCCCACCCTGCTATTGTATTTACCGTGCTTTGTTGTAATCGTATCGTCAAAACTGATGAATAACCACTCGTTAATATCGTTGCTCCTGTAAATGCCACACTATCGCCACTTGCTGTCTTTGTCTTTTGTATATAAATCTTCGTTGTATCAGCATTATCACAATTTACCTGTGTATCAAAATTTAATGTAACTGTGCAACTTACAAATGAATGATTCCAACTCGATAAAGTTGGTCTTCTCGAAAAATAAAATGTATCTGCTGCTGTATAATTCCCTTCATTTAATACATTATCCTGTGCTTTTACTTTCCAATAATATATCCCTTCACTTTTACTCGAAAAATTATATGTTGTCTCTGATGTTGTCCCGCTTGTCCAGCCAGCAAACACAGTATCACTAAAACTATTATTCGTTGATATCCAGATATGATAACGCTTTAAGCCAGAACCTGTCGTTGTTCCATATAAGATATCCGTTGCATCAGACCAATCAAATCGGATTACGGATGATAAATCTCCTGTTGTATCGCTTTGTGATGATGGGTGTAATAAATTCGGTGTGGTTGGATTCACATTATCAAAGCCAAATATTATTGTATCATAACTCTGTAAACCATAATTATTTCTCGCCCATCCTTCCACAGTTATTATACCATTTGTATCACCTCTTATATCAAAACTATTGGATGATGCTGTTTTTCCTAATCGAACATATTTATTATTTGCTGTTGTTGTTGATTTCCAGCTTAATTCTATTCCACTATCTGCTATTGAACTTACTCCATCTGCGGCTTCTATTATTATCGTAAAACTATCATTTAACAAACTCGAATCATACCAAGTTGATGTATCAGCATCCGAAGAATCACTATTACTATCATAATGTGGTGTACTCTTTACACTTATTACAAATGTCGGTGGTGAATTCGTATCTATTGCATTATTTGTTTTCGCATTCTGAACTGTTGAATCATAATAATATGTACCAATAAATGTTAAAACAGATGAATCTGCTCCTGTTGGGTTTGTCACTGGCCAGGCTCCATATATACCTGAACCTGTTGATGTAAATGCCATTACTTTTAATCCACTACTCTGATTACTTATTCCTAATAAAGACCGCGGTATTGCCATTTCTACTGTGCTATCTGATGATTTTACATAAAATTGTGCACTCGTTAATGATGTCTTATTCCCAAATGTTCCATTTGCTTGTGGTTTATAATAATAGCCATCAGAACCATCATTTACAATTATATATACATCTGGTGTAAATGATGTATCAAATTTCGGCCCACCTACACCAACTGTGCAGCCAGTATTTGCTGATGTATCAAAAATCACTCCAAAATGTGAAGCTCCACTTAAATCAAAACCCTCTAACGCTACATTTATATTTTCATCACCAAATGCAAGCCATAATGTATCTCCATTTGATACCTCCATTCGTTCATTTGCTGTTACCCAATCGCCTAAATTTCCATCCAGTACTTTTCCTGATGAAACTGTCTCCACACTCAAAACATTTCCATTTGATGATGTTGTTACTATGTTATATGAAATTGTCTGATCATTAGGACCTAATTCATGTTGTTGTGGGTCATAAGCACCATTATAATTATATGGCAAATCTGAAATACAATCAACAGCCTGTGGCACATTATAATCACTTCCACCTAAATTCTTATTAAAATCTGACGGCACTGCTGGATTGCTACCAGTATTTGCTCTAAAGACTGCTACTGATACCTTTAATGGGTCGCTGGAACTACGATTTAAATAATATGATGATCCACCAATATAACTGAACGGAACTGCTACTTCAAAAAAATTATTATCTATATGTTCACTATATGTTGAAGAGCCAGTTATGTTAGTATCCTGCCAAATGCTCTGTGGTGTAGTTACATATATCCTATCACCTCCGTTATATACCTGAACCAAATATTCCCATTTTGAATTTTCTGTTACTTTCACATCTTTTGATGTAACTCCTGTTCCGTGAAAATATATACTACTATCTATTGCTGTATTATCTGCTACATCAAGTGCTATTTGAACTAAAGCAGGTATATCATCTCTTAAATCTACTAATTCAATTAAAAAATATAAATTATTATAATCCATTGCCATTGAAAAATATTTTAAATCATGCGCTGATGCATTATTTCCTGAATAATTACCTTCTGTCGAGGCATCGCCATCTGTATATTTTTGTCCGCCAAGTGAAATTGGTATTGCATCACGCCAGAAAAATTTTCCGCCTGTTGTCGATGTCCCGCTTTGCTCATCTATTCCAACTTTTATTGTATTCCAATTATTTTTATCTGCGTCAACAGATGTTGAACCATACCAATCCTCAGTATCAGCATCTACTATAAATCTATTTATATAAAAAGTATCAGTTCCTGATGACCAAGCACCTGTATCACAAAAATCTGGTCTTGACCAAGTCCGAACGCGCCAATAGTATTTTGTCCATCTCCTAAGATTATGTGGTACTGTCCAACTACTACTCGTTGATGTCACATAACTATCAACTATATTTGTTCCTGTTGCAAATGTCCCATAAGTATCAATTTGTATATGAAATTTAACCTGCGTTGTCCACGAACCTGCATTATCATTATGCGTCCAACTTAATGTCGGTGTCAATGTATTCTGTCCACTCCCATTTGTCGGTGATAATCCTGTTGGTGCTAATGCTGGCGTATCATATTTTTCACCTGGTGTCCCATAATATGTATATGTAGCACTATATCTTTGTATTTTACTTTCTACCCAATTTGAAGGAACACCTGATGGAACTGAAGTATCAACTCTTTCTATTGCTGCGCCATCATTTGATGGTGATTTTGCTGGATATGTGTCCATTAACACACCATTAAACCATAATGATATATCTTCTGATGTTGTTAAACCTGAACCAAATAAATTTGAACCATCAGGCGACATTAAAACAATTGCTGATGAATCTATTTGATATATATGTGTTGCTGCTCTGTAATCTTCATCAATTAGTATAGCATATTTTCCTGGACCTAATAATAATGTATCTGTATCTGCACCTGTATTATTTAATGCATAATTTATTATTTCTAATCTTACAGAACCTGCATAATCTAAATCATCATCTACTTTTAAATACGCATCTAAATCAATCGTGCTTGCTGTATTATTATAAATTTCTATATATTCATATCTATAATCTCCAGCATCTGTTCCAGGTTCATTTGGCATTACTTCTGTGATTAATATATCACCTGTTGTTGGATAATAAATCACTAAATAACTATCATCTAATATACTACTGGAATTCGACTGCGAATCAACAATATACCAGGTATCAGAACCACTACCATACTCTGTGCCACCTGAACCACCATTTGAAACAGTATGTGTATCATTGCCATCCACAACATATAATCTGAAATAACAATAAGCACGAACAGTATGAACAGGTATTGTGCCAGACCAATAATCATATACTCCACTACTAAATGCTTTTGTCATTGTATATATTGATTCGCCATCTGCATAATCATAATTATCCCACCATACTCGAATATATGCTGCTGTAAAGTCATTTTTATATGACCGCACTGTCAATGTGCAGTAATTATTTTGTGTCATTATACCATTTAATAAAGTCTGGCCACTCGTATCCATATATCTATATGATTTTGATGGAACTGTTGAATCTGGCTCAAATGCTATTCCAGCATTTTCTATATTATTATCATTTCCTGCTATCATTACAAATGATGAATCACCTGTTGTAAATGAACTCCATTCCTGTCCATCATAAACACGGACACGCCAGTAATATGTCCCTCTTGTATTATTTAATGCACTATCATAATATGTATTTGATGATGATTGTGTATCTTGATATAATATTGTTGCAAAAGTATTTGTTGTTGAAAATTGGATATTATACATTGATTGTGCATCACTATCTGCATCACTATATGACCAGCTGAAACGGACTGTGCCTGTGGTCTCACTACCTGCTGTTGGTGCTACTATTGTGACAGTTGGTGCATTATTTATTGGCACACCACTACTTGGTGCTACTGTATCAGTCATATCAGTCCAATTATAATATTTCGTAAATGTTACATTTGTCTGATTATTTGCTGTATTTCCTGTTGGAAATGAATTATAGACATTTGAGGCATTTTCCCATTGATGGAACGCAACTACTTTTAATGATGTCGGTTTGCCACCAAATGCATTCCAATTTATTCTAAATTCTGTTAGTTTAGTTCCTGACCAGCCACCATAAAAACTTGAATCAACAATTGAATTATTTGAAATATTTGTCCAGCTGCCTGATGATGCTCTTTGAAATTCTGCCAAATTTCCATTTTCAACTGCAATGGCATAATTAGCACCAAATGGCAATGTATGCGTGCCCTGCCCGCCCCAATTTATCGTTGTATATGTGCTATCAGAACCTGTTACTGATGATGTTTGTAAATAGACAAAAAAATCAGCATTTGCTAAATCACCATCCGAACCACCATAAGCAAAATAAAAACAAGTATCATCCCATGCTACATAAAAAGAATTATTATTTCTACTTTCTAATAATTCATCTGATTGCCAGTCCGAAGTATCACCATTTATTGTAATTGTCTCTTTTACTATTGTTATTGTCTGATTTGTCCGATTACCAGCACTATCATAAGCAGTGACATTTACTGTGTTATTACCTGATGAAAGCCCACCAAAAACAGTTTCATTTATTGCCCAATTCGTTGTATAACTTGCTCCACCGTATGCTGTTATTGTCTGTGTATTTGCACCTATCCATACATACGCTGTATCAATATGTGATGTGCCATCACTAAAATCAATATTAAATAAAGAACCATACATCGCACCAGTAGTAGATTTTATTACTCGATAATCTTCACCTGCATTTACTGTTATTGACGGATTATCTGCATCAACATTAAATGTCATACCCTGTGTGGTAGCAGAAACAAAACTTCCGCCTGTTGGTATATTTACCACTGTCGCAGTACAATAATCCACGCCAGATGTAGCACGCGTAGAAACAGCCTGATTTAATGCTGCACC
>Ga0116165_1001004_pt1 | contig 23148 bp, 19 predicted proteins | sample AD_JPNMR1_MetaG_FD_89885 | JGI IMG/M metagenome (GOLD analysis project Ga0116165, IMG submission 89885) | Active sludge microbial communities of municipal wastewater-treating anaerobic digesters from Japan - AD_JPNMR1_MetaG | ecosystem: Engineered > Bioreactor > Anaerobic > Digestate | place...
TCGCCGTCGTTACAGGCTGGGCGTCCGAGTTTTCAGCGCCGTCCATCTCAAAGCAGTGGTCGCACACACCGGACCCCTGAGCGGCATCCGCACTGTATCCCTGAACAACCAAACCGAACTGGGCCTTGCCTCTCCAGCCCTGGTCGAGGTCAAAATAGTCATCGCCGACGTTCCAGATGCTCACATACTTGAGGTTGACAGTTCCGCCCCAGATTTCGATGCCGTCGTCCACGTTGTTCATGATTTCGAGGTAAGCAATATCCGTTTCACGGCCGACACCGCCCAGCGAAAGCCCGTTGAGTTCATTGGCCAGACCGACCACGCGACCGCCGTAGCGAATCGAGACATACATCAGCGAGCCGCTGTCGTCGTTGTCATCGTTGCCGCCGTAAAGAACCCGCGTATCTCCCGGAAACTCTTCCACAAGCCCTTCCATCGGGGAAACATTGGAGCCGAGGGGGCAGGACTGCTGACTGAGAATGTTGGTGTTGGAAATCATGGCTCTGCCCATAATGGTCAGATTGCCCCACTCATTGCAGACCGGACGCCAGGTTTTGAAATCATCATTCTTCGAGGTGAAGATAATGGGCTTCAGAGCCGTTCCGACTGCATAGATTTTGCCTCCGCGGCAGACCGCCAGGGAGCCGGCACCGTTCGTCGTCGGGGTGCTGGCGATAATCGTTCCCGGTTCAATCGTCAGCGTGGCACCGGGCAGAACATAAATCTGATTTTGCAGATTGTAGGTGTTGTCGGCCGTCCAGGTTGTCGAAGTGGCAATATTGCTGGTGACCAGAATTTCGGCCCCCTGCGCCATGCCGACCGCCAGAAGCCCACATACCAAAAGACTTGCTGTAATTCTCTTCATACCTTTTCCTTTCTTTCCTGAAACGTTCCCTGCTTTTCATACACACACCGGTTTGGACACACTTCACACACGAACTGCAGCGCACACCGCAGTCAAGACGGGCAACGTTGTAATGGGACGCTGTTAGGCAAGAATGAATCGAATGTTAAAAAAAGATAAAAGAAAAACGGACAATAACGACATTGTCTATATGGTTTCTCTTGTAAAAGGCAAACCTTTTTCTCCTATAACCATTTTCAAGCCTCTCTTTTTCATGGAACAAAAAACCGCCGTTCCTGATTGCAAAAAAAACCTGATGTTGATATGGTAAAGGCCGTGAAGGCCGATGCGGCCGGACGTGGAGAGGTGTCGGAGCGGCTGATCGAGCTGGTTTCGAAAACCAGTGTGCCCTTTTAGGGTACCGCGGGTTCGAATCCCGCCCTCTCCGTTTGCTGTTTCTCTTCAGGACTGCCCCTGAGGATTCACGTTGGGAGTCATTCTTTCCTGCTTGGCGGTTTCGTAAAATGCTGGTGATTATTGATTACGGTGTGGGGAATGTGCGGAGTGTCATCAATGCATTCCGATACATTGGGGCCCCGATCGAGGTTTCGTGCAAGCCCGCCGACATCCGACGGGCCCGCGGGCTGATTCTGCCCGGGGTCGGGGCCAGCGGCTATGCAATGCAGAATGTCGCCCCCATTGCCGACGTCATTCAAGAACAAGCTGCGGCCGGCAAGCCCCTGCTGGGCATCTGCGTGGGTTATCAAATCCTGTTTGAGGAAACCTATGAGATGGGCGTGCACCGCTGTCTGGGACTTATCCGTGGCAGGGTGGTGCCGATTCCGCAAAATCTGGGGCTGACGATTCCGCATATGGGGTGGAATTATGTGGAGATTCCGGAGGGGATGACGCTGCTGGAGGATATGCGGCCGGGAAGGCATTTTGCATTTGCACACTCCTTCTATGCAGAGATTTCCGACCCGGATACGCTGACGGCCTGCACGCATTATGGAATCCGCATCCCCGCCGCGGTGCAGAAAAAGAACATCTTCGGCTGCCAGTTTCATCCGGAAAAGAGTGCGGCCGACGGGCTGCGGTTTTTGAAAAATTTTGTGCAGTACTGTGAGAAGCAGGCGGTATGCTGACCAAACGAATCATCCCCTGTCTGGACGTCAAAGACAACCGGGTTGTCAAGGGAGTGAATTTTGTCAATCTGCGGGATGCAGGCGACCCGGTGGAACTGGGGGCCCGCTACAGCGAGGAAGGGGCGGATGAGCTGGTTTTTCTCGATATTACGGCGACGATTCGCTCCCGCAAAACCATCGTAGAGATGGTGGAAAAGGTGGCCGAGCGGGTGTTTATCCCCTTCACGGTCGGCGGCGGGATATCGAGTGCCGATGAAATCGGACTTCTGCTGCGAAGCGGTGCGGACAAATGCTCCATCAATACGGCGGCGGTGCGCAATCCACACTTGATTTCGGAAGCGGCGTACCGATTCGGCAGTCAGTGCGTTGTGCTGGCAATTGACGCCAGACGCACCCCCGGACAAACAAACCGCTGGCATGTCTGTGTCAAGGCCGGCTCGGAGCCGACGGAGCTGGACGCGGTGGAATGGGCCGTGCAGGCTCAGGAGCTGGGGGCGGGGGAAATCCTGCTGACCAGCATGGATGCCGACGGCACGCAGGCGGGGTATGATGTGGCCCTCACGCGGGCGATTGCGGAGGCGGTGGATATTCCGGTGATTGCCTCCGGCGGGGCCGGCACGCTCGAGAGCATGGCCGAGGTCATTGAAGCAGGCCGGGCCGACGCCGTCCTGGCCGCCTCAATTTTTCATTACGGAACCTATTCCATCCGGCAGGTGAAAGAGTATCTGGCCCAACGGGGGATTCCCATCCGGCCGGTCTGAAGGTCCTCTTGTCTTCTGTTGTGAATCAGGCCAACGATTACTCCGGGCCGTAATAATGATACGGACGCTCCGGCGGGTAATCGTGAATGACTTCTTCATAATCATCCAGCCAGCAGGCCTTTGGATTGGAACGGCAGATCAGAACACGGCTGCTGTCGGCATCATTGGCGGCCCGATGATATTTGAAATAGGTGTACTCACCCGTTTTGGCGATGATTTCAAGCTTGCCGGTCGAATGAGACATCACAAAACGCAGCCGTTTGGCCAGACCGGAGACCATTGACTTGGCCTGACGGAGAATGTCATAGCCCTCTTCAATCGGCACGGTATAGGCATGATTGCCCAGAGCGGGTCGGCACTGGAACAGATAATACGGCACAATCCCCGCAAAGGAACACCGGCGCATCAGCAGAGCCAGGGTTTGTGGGTTGTCATTGACGCCGCGAATCAGCGGGCACTGGTTGCACAGAACGGCTCCGGCCTTCTGAAGCCGATGAGCGGCTTCGAGGGCCTGCGGCGTCAACTCGCGCGGATGACAGAAGTGAGTCATGATGTAGATTTTTTTGTCCGGCAGCGAATATCTCTCAATAAGAGAGAGCAAATCATGATCCTCAAGAATTCGGAACGGATTGAAAACCGGGATGCGGGTTCCGATGCGGATGATCTGCACGTGGGGAATCTGACGCAGCGGAGCGATAATCTGTTCCAGCCTGCGTGTGGACAGCACGAACGGGTCGCCGCCGGTCAACAGCACGTTGGTAATCTCCGTGTGCGAACGGATATACTCGAGGGCCGCCGGCAAATCACGGAGAATTTCCTGCTTTTGGCGGGCAAAGAGACGCTTGCGAAAACAGTAGCGGCAGATGCCGTCGCAGACCTCGCTGACCAGCAGCAGCACCGTGGTGTTGTATTTGTGCTCGACTCCCTGCATCACGGTATAGGCGCTTTCATCAGAGGGGTCCGGCCGGCCCCACGGCTCCAGTTCATCGGCGCTGGGCACAATCATTCGCCGAATCGGGTCAGCGGGGTCATTCCAGTCAATCAGGGAAAGATAGTAGTCATTGGCCCGGAAGGGAAATTGCCTGACGACTGGTTCCATAAGGGCTTTTTCTTTTTCGGACAAAAAAGAAATCTGCCGAATGTCTGTACAGTAGCGGACTTTCCCTGTCTTCATACAAACCCCCTCTGGAATCTGCGATTGTTGTTTTCTTTCAGGATTCTACCATAAAACGAAACAATCCTCCAGACATTCAGCCGCCAAAAACCAAAATTTCCCGAAAAATTGTCTCCCAATGAACCCTTAATCCATCTGCCCGCAGGTTTTTTGGAGTTCGACCCAAACCGACCCGTTCCAGAGCACCATTAGATTTTCCCCAATTGCGTCAAATACATAAATGCGGGTTGCCTGAGGAATGGATGGATTGACTGTCAGATTGACGGCTGCAGCTCCCTCTTTCATCTCGAAGTAACAGATTTCACCCGGTTGGGAACCATCCATCAGCACCGCACTGAGGGGGCCGAAAGATGTATCGAATGCCGCCATCGGAAGCGGAGGCAAGACACTGTCGCAAGGACCGCTGAAAACTGCATTCAACCCTTTGTTTGCCGATGCGGTAAAATCCCTTACCGATGCCCAATCCGTATTCGGATGAAAAGAATGGTCGACATTGTATATATGATTTCCGGATAAGCAGAGATTTTCGACCAATCCCTGCGAGCCGGCGGCCGCCCAGAGAAAAGCCCCGCTGCGGGCTGATGCACTGAGGGTTCCATCGGCCTGATTGCTGAGAATGGAAAGATGCCTGGTGTTTCGCTCCAGGCGTACAAAAGCGCCGTCATCTCCCCAGGCAAACCCGCTGTTGCCCTCAAGCAGAATATCCTCGCTGCCGCTTTGAATCCAAATTGCATCCGAAGGCAGAGAACTGATGATATTTCCGGTTAGGGATATCTGTTTGGCCCCGCTGATACGAATGCCGCAGCCGGCGGGATTATCCAGACACTGCTGCACAATATTGTCAGCAACCTTGATTCGACGGGCATTGGAGAGCAGTTCGAGGACGGAGGAGACCTCTGAAGACACATCCGAAGTCAGATTGCAGGCACTGAACGTGTTGCCGGATATGATGACATCCGGGGCATTAATCGACAGGACTTTGGCTCCGACGGCTCCGGCGCTGTTTTCAAAGGTATTGCCGATGATTTTGGACCCGCTGCTGTTGGGTGAGACATAAATGACAGCTCCGGCCGCTTGGACAGGTTTGGTTGTCGGCTCACACACGTAGGAAAAAGTGCAGTTCGTAATCTTGACATCCCTGGCCTGATTTAAATAAATCCCGTAAGGGACGGTTTCCGAGCAATCCGTGCTGATCCGTTCAAAATTGCAGCTGCTAATCCAAACCATATTATGATTCACATAAATTCCATATACCGCCGGAAAAGAGGTTGATTGGGCACAGCGGGCAAAATGACAGCTGCTGATCCAATCGCGTTTCAGCCCGGACCATGTATCTAAATAAACAATTCCCCGGATTGGATAACTGTTTTCAAAATCACAGTGATCGACCCAAATCCCATGGGCACTTGAATACAGCACCCATTCATGTTCAAAATTGGCGAACATGCAGTCGGTAATATGCACATCCCCTTTGGAGGAAATTCGGATGCCTGCACTGAAAGTCAAACCGGGGGCATTGGCGTAGGTGCCGGAAAGACCCGCGCTGTTCCCCTCAAACCAGATGCCGCGAATTTGCCCGCACGACCAGCCGGAAGGCGGGTCAGATGTATACGTATAGTTTAAAAGGGTCCCCAAATAATTCAGTTTCAGAACGGTACCGGCACCATAGAATGAAGATGTGCGCCAATCACTTTGGAAACCAACCCCCTCCAGCGTTACAGGAGCGGGCCCAGTGATGTTGATCACACCGTCAATATTATACCACCCCGCCGTAAATTCAATCTTGCCGCCGATGTATAAATTCCGAACAGCCCCGCCGATGTGTACATCCGCCGTCCTGCTTAAGATAACCTGATAGGCCGCCATAATTTCTTCCTGGTCATTGACTCCGTCGCAGACAAAATCCGCGGAGGCCTTGTCCTCCGGCGAAGCATTCGATGCGGCTACCGTCACGGCAACCGGATAGTGTCGAACAGACGGAACCTGAGACAGCCAGTATTGGGAAAGTGCGGAAAGGTCCTGGATGTCCACAACCCCATCCCCGGTTAAATCACCCGATTGACCCGAATACGCCAAACCCATGGCAAGGAAAAATGATGCGGAAAGAAGCAGCGATTTCATAAAAATACCCCCTTTTCTTTTTCTCCTCTCAAGCTTTTTCGAGTTAACCCATTTTAATGTTTTCTTCGATTTTAGGTCAATACAATCTACCAATACACCATTGTGTGTCTATATTGTCTTGTTACAAGCGAAAAGAAATCTGACAGCAAGTCAGCAGAACCATCGGCAGGAAAAATCAGACTTTCCGGAGAAAGCCCTTTTTCCAGATGATGAGGAAGGTGATGAGAATGGTGAAGAGGTAGAGTGGAAGGGCCGGTCGAAGACCGAGTCGAAACCCGAGAAGGCCGACGGCGGAAAACAGGGCTGTGAGGAGATAGCAGGCCCAGACGGATTGCGTTTTTGTAAAGCCCCGGTCGACCAGCTGGTCGTAGATATGCCCTCGGTCAGCGACAAAAAGGGGCTTGCGATTCAGAAGCCGGCGAAGAATGGCCACCGAGGTATCTAAAATCGGCAGGCCAAAGATAAACAGAGATGCCAGAAAAACCGCCGGGCCCTGCAGCAGAAACAAAATTATCTGACAGGCCAGCAGGAACCCAATCAGAAGCGAGCCGGCATCGCCCATAAAAATGGAAGCGGGCGGATAATTAAACACCAGAAACCCGGCACAGGCGGCAGCCAAAGACAAAGCCGCCGTTTCCTGAAACGGGCTGAAGACCGAGCGGCTCATCGCCGCCAGCAGAAAAAACCCGATACAAATCAAAAATGTCACCCCTCCGCACAGGCCGTCCAGTCCATCGAGGAGATTGACGGAATTGGAGGCCCCGAGAACAAAAAAGACAAGAAGGCCGAATGAAACCGCCGCCGCAAAGGGGGCTGACAGCTGCGGAAAAACTTCCTTTAGATGAGGATTCAGAAAAAAGACGGCCAAAGCCGCTGTCAAAAGCTGTCCGGCGATTTTGCGGCCCGGAGACAGCGAAAGAATATCATCCGCCAGACCGACCAGACAAATCAAAACGGAGGCGGCCAGAAACCAGACAAGCCCGGCAAATTTTTCCGCCCCCGCAAGATGCAAAAGCATTCCGACGGCAAACCCGACCCAGATGCCCAGCCCGCCCAGATAGGCAATCGGCCGGCCGTGCGTTTTGACGGTGTTGTCCGGCCGGTCCACAATATTCAATCGCAAAGCCAGCTGGCGGCTTAGCCAGGTGGCGGCCAAACCCGCAGCCAAACTAAAAACAAAAATCCACAGCCCATCCATATCGGTGTGTCTTAAAAATTGTTTATCGAACCATATTTTTCGTGGCAGGATTCAGACTGCCGCCGGATTTAAGGAATTTCACAAAATAGTCCAGATGCTGAAAGACAAACGGCAGCGGATCCGTCAGCAGAAAATCATCGTGTCGGCAGTTTCGGCAAGGCAGAAAAACCCGCCCGGCCTCCGCAAAACGTCCCTTCTTAAGCAGTTCCACGAACGCAAAAAAATCTCCCAAAATCCAGCGGCAGAAAAGGGACTGCGGTTTAAAATCCGCAAAGGACATTTCCTCTCCTTTGGCCAGACGATACCACAGCCAGGGGAAATCCACACCGGCGTACAGAGCCAGTGCCATCGCCCCCCAGGGACGGGGATTCAGTTCAATCAGCCGCCAGGTTCCCGCCGCATCCTGGATAAAATCCAGATGAGCCAGACCATGCCATCCCAGGCCGCCGAGAAGCTTTTGAGCATGTCCCACAAGAACAGGGTCCTCGAGTGTTTTTCTCATCGTCGAGGTCCCGAATCGATTCGGTTCCTTGCAGCGGAGGTATTCCTCCGCAAAAAAGGCCAGCGGTTTGCCGCGGTCATAGAGGGCGCAGACACCGGCCGCCCTTCCGGGCAGATACTCCTGCAAAAACGGCCAGCGGCCCTCTTCGAGTCCATAGGTATCAATCAAATATCGAAACTGCTGCTTTAACTCTTCCCAACTGTGGGTAACGGCTACCCCCTTTGCACTGTTGCCGATACGCGTTTTGAGAATCACCGGCCAGGTGAAATCTCGTACGGCCTTTTCCAGTTCGTGTTCTGACTGAACGGAGCACGTCTGCGGGACCGGAACGCCGAAGTTGGCCGCTTGCCGCATCAATTCCAGCTTGTCCTCCGCCGCCTGATAGGTTTGCCATGCCGGCACGGCAGTCCGAATGTACCCGGGAAACCGGTCCCGGAAGCGGCTGACTAAACCGATGTCTTCATGACAGGGAAGAAGAATCTCCGCCTCCGACCGCTCGAGCGCCTTGAGGAGAGCATCGATGTAGCGTTCAGGTTCCAGAAAGAAATCCGGCAGCCGGATAAACGAACGGCTGTATCGGGAAAAACGGCACATGGCCAAAGAAGAGGCATCTCCTACATGAACATTTATACCTTTTTGCCCCAGCGAAAAAAGAACCGCATAGGAGGAACGGCACCAGCCGTAGGTAATGAACGCCGCCGGCGGCTGAAGGGAAAAAGAAAGCAGCACAGGCGGCAACATCGGCTGCTGTTTGGGTTCCTCCGCCGCAGGTCTGTCAACCCAGACGGCGACCGATTCATTTTCTATGACGGCGGAATTCCAGCCGAGTTTTTCCACAAACAGTCTGCGGCTGGCGATATTGTTTATATCGATTTTGTTGCCGCGGATTCGGACAACCCCTCGTTTGAAGAATTCATCCATTAATGCACGAGCCAAACGAACGGCGTTGCCTCCGCCCCGATAATCCGGATGCAGCGCAATCGGCATAAAGTATCCCACCGGCCCGGAGGGCGGCGTATTCTCAAACTGTTCAGGATGCCGGCGGTATTCGTCAAACCGCTCCCGCCGGAGCATCGTTCGAGCCAATCGGGCAAACAGAGAAGGATGAGCCGCCAAAGCCCAGAAAAAATACCAGCCGACCAAAAACCAGTGCCGTTTGAAAAACCGCTTCTGGAAACCCGGACGAAGTGTTCCGGCGGCATAACCTGCCACAAGTCCCGTCGCTGTATCATACATCACCACCGCCAGGCTGTCCGGCTCCTCTACATACTGAGCATACAGATGCCGGGCAACCCGCGGATTTAACACAGAAAACAGCGACACGGAAGGCGAAAAACAAAACCGATGAATCGTAACCACCTGGTCCACATCAGACAGCCGCATGGAGCGGAAGACCAGCCTGTGTTCTTCGGGAACAACAGACCGGACGGGCGCCACATAAACATTGCTGACAATGCCGTGGTTGACAATCTGAGTCGCCAGGCGAAATCCGGTTTTCCTGTACAGCCGATTCGCCGGTTCATTAAAATCCGCCACCAGCACTTTGACCCGTTCAATTCCCCGTGCCGCACATTCCTGAAAGCCGCGCTCAATCAGACGATTGCCGAGTTTTTGTCCGCGGCAGTCTGCGGCCACCCCGATCGAAAGCAGCTCGGCATCCGGAAGACGCAGACGGCCGATTCGCCGAGGATAGAGCAGTGTTTCCAGAATCCGGCGAAGCACCGAAACAGAAAAAACCTTTCGAAGCAGAAGGCCGACAAATTTCAGTCCGCGTTTGCGAAGCACAGAATGATAAACTTTTCTCAAATTGGTCGTAAACGAAGCAAACCCGACGACCCTGCCGTCCGCTACAGCTACATAACTGAAACTCTCAGCGCTTTCCGCCAGTGTTTCATACAGCGCCGTGACAAATTCCTCCCCCAGTGAACTGATAAAGCCCTGATGAATTCCTTCAATGTGAAGGCGTGCCACATCCCGTGCATGCTCGGCCTTCATCGGTACAATCTGAATTGTCTGTTCGTTCGTCATAGAGAAGGAATCTGAAAAAAGTTATCGTCCGACGATAAACACAACGTTGGTCGTCGCCGAGCCGCCGATATTAAGCGTGGCGACCCGGCGGGCGCCGGGCACCTGATAGTCGCCGGCGGTCTCAGTCACCTGCTTATAAGCATCCAGCAGCTGGCGGGCACCGGTGGCCCCGACGGGATGGCCGCAGCCGATGAGCCCGCCGGACGGATTAATCGGCAGCCGTCCGCCCATCTCAATGACCCCCTCCTCAATCGCCTTCCACGACTGCCCCGGCTCCGTCAGCCCAAAGTGGTCAATCGCCATGTACTCGGACGTCGTAAAGCAGTCGTGCGTCTCAATGGCATCCAAATCCCAGCAGTCCTTCAGTCCGGCCCGCCGGTAGGCATCGGTAATCGCCTTGCGGGTCCAGGGCAGGACATAGGGCTGCCCTTCAGACTCGGCGACTTTGGTCACAAACTCCATCGGGGCTGTCGTATGGCCCCAGCCCAAAATCCGCGGCAGCGCCGCCGGTGTCTGCCCCAGCCGGCGGGCATATTCAGCGGCAAAACGCTCCGAGGCCAGATAGATGCAGACAGCCCCGTCGGTCACCTGCGAGCAGTCCGTTACTTTGATGCGTCCGACGATGGCGGTATTATACTGTCCCGTTCGGCAGGCATGGTTATAATCCATAAACCAATCGCGGGTCTGGGCGTTCGGATTGAGCTTGGCGTTGGCATAATTAATCGCCGCAATCCGGGCCAGATGCCGATTGTCCAGACCGTAGCGGGCCTCATACACATCGCCGAGTTTGCCGAACAGTTTGGGGAAGGGAAACTCAATGCCGGCCGATTCCCGCTCGTACCAGGCCGCCGTCCCCAGATAGTCGCCGCCCTTGGCCGGCGAGACGGTCTTCATCTGCTCGACTCCGACGACGGCGATGCAGTCATACAGGCCCGCCTGGATATGAGCCATCGCCGACAGGGCCGCCAGGGCACTGGAGGCACAGGCCCCTTCAAACCGGCAGGTCGGCAGACCGCGAAAGGCCGGGTCAAAATCGACAAAAAAGGCCCCTAAATGCCCCTGCATACAGTACAATTCGGCGGCGAAGTTGCCGATAAAGGCCGCCTGAATGTCCCGCGGCTCTATGCGGGTCACGGCCAGCGAGCCCTCGTAGGCCTCCCGCATCATCGCGCTGATGTGCTTGTTTTCCCGTGCCCAGTTGCGGGCAAAATCGGTCTGATAACCGCCTAAAAGGTAAACGTTTTCTCGGCTCATGTGATCCAATCCTTAAGTAAGAATTACGAATGAAGAATGAAGAAATCAACCTTTCGCACGTTTTGAATTTTTCACAATCGTAGTCAAAATAGAAATGATTTCATGAGATTCCTTCAGCAGATTTCCTATCTTGTCCTCAGAAACCAGCCCGGTTGATTGAAACAGTCGGAGCCAATAATTTGTTTCTCTCGCCTCTTTGAGTGCTATCTGACATTTCGCAATAAAATCTGCTCGGCTTTGGGCTGCCTGAGCCTCTTCCAGATTGGCTCCGATCGAAGTTCCGGCTCGAACGAGCTGTCCCGACAAAAGACCGTTCATTCGGTCCTGTTTCATCAAATACCGGCACAAACGCACAATCCGACAGGAAAAATCGAAGCTGCGGTCTCGAATATTCTCAGCATTTTTCGTAATTCTTCATTCTCCATTCTTCATTGTTGATTACTTGGCAGGAAAATACCGCCCTGCATTAAACGGATAGCGTTCCCAAACAGTATCCTCCAGCAGCGAAGCGGGCACCGGCAGACCTTTGGAGGCCAGCAGCTCGGCGGTTTTCTCTTTGCCGCCGAGCATATAAACCAGCAGACTCGGAGAGGCCCAGTTAAAGCCGGTCATCATCACACGGTCGATGCCCTCGATGCCGTATTTCTGCTCCGTAACCTCCCCGACGAGCATATAGGAATAGGCAATATAGGTCGCCAGAATCTCCTGAACGAGCCCCGCTTCAGTCCCTTTGGCCTCCCGAATATGCTCAAAGGCATCCCGATAGCGTCCGATATGAATCAGCTGCTTGGCCTCTTCAACAAAACGGACGTGCGGCTGGAAAGCCGGGATATAGGTCAGACTTTTCGGATCGATATACTCGTATTGGCCGCTCTCGAGGCGCTTGTAAAAACCGCCCTTGTCCCGCGTCTTTCGGCCCAAATGCCCCTGCCCAATCATTTTCTCCAGATAGTCCGGAAGCACCAGTTTGGAATGCAGGGCATCGCAAGTATGGGTCTGGAGACTCTGGATAATGGCCTTATGAATATCCAGGCCGACCAGGTCTATCGTCGCCAGCGGAGCCATCACCCGGCCGGTGTAAGGACCGATCAGATAATCCATCATCTCCACCCCGTATTCGGCAGCCAGCTCCGTAATCCGGGCAAACAGCAGAAAGGCGATGCGGTTGCCGGCAAACCCGGCGGTCGGGCGGACGGGAATCACCGCACGCCGCAGCCGGCGATGCAGAAAGTCCGCCATAAACTCCACCAGAGCCGGGTCGGTCTTCGATTGGCCGCAGATTTCACAGGCGGACATTTTGCCCGGCGGATTGTAGAAGTGGGTCGAGAGAAAATGCTTTTGAAAATCCTCCGAGCGGCCCTTCGGCAGGTCCTCGAGTACCAGACTGCTGGTGACGGAGCTGACAATCGTGCCCGGCCGGCGCAGCGGTTCCAGCCGCTCATACATCGCCTGCTTGACGGACAGGTCCTCCGCCACACACTCCAAAATCCAGTCCGCTTTGGGGACGGCTTCCGAAAGCATCGAATCATAATCCCCGCAGATGATATTGTCTGCGATGACTTCCGAGCGGGCCTGAGCAATCGCCTTTTCGAGCCCTTTTTGTGAGCCCTCTCGCGTGCGGCTCAGAAAATACACCCGCAAACCGTTTTGGGCCAGTAGTCCGCCCGTCAGCGACCCGACGGTACCGCTGGCTCCGAGCACTGCGACTGTCTGAATCGTTCGTTCCACGTTTGTTCCCTAAAAAAAGTCTCTGCTGTTATTTCGATAAATCAAATATCTCAATAATGCCGCTGCCGCGGATATCCGATGTGGCGAGATACCGTCCGTCCGGCGAAAAAGCCACCCCGCTGATAATTTTATGGGAGACTCCCGCTTTCCTCTGCAGCTGCCATGTCTGGACATCAATCAGATAAAACGACGGGTCGCACGAGGCCGCCAAAGTTTTCCGGTCGGGGCTGAGCACCACCCGCTGAATCGTCCGCAGTTTGGTTTGTCCCGTCTGCAGAGGAACCAGCGGGAGAGTCTTGAGGAGCTGCCCGTCAGTGGCGTCAATCCGGCAGACTGCTCCATCTCGCGAACCCGCAAAAATCAGCGGTGGATTGTCCAGAAAACAGACGGAATAAAATTCCATCTCCTCCGGATAGATTTTTTCCCAAACCACTCGGCCGCCGGGGATATCGAGCAGGGCCAAATAGGCCTTGCTGTCTTTGGTGCCGGCCAGAATCAGCTTGTCCTGGGCATCGGACACACAAAGCCGCCGAATCAGAAAATCACGCCCGCCCTGAAGCTCCGCCAGATTCAGGAGGATTTCCTGCTGCAAATCGACTTTTTGGAAGCGATATTCGCTGCTCCGGTCATTGAGATATTGGCAGGCCAGTATGATGGTCGAACAGGCGGAATCCGAAACCAAAAGCACCTCGGCGGGCTGTCCGGACAGGGGAAGCCAGAGCGAACGGCCGGGCGAGTTCTCCAGCACCAGACCGCGCTTGTCCTTGACGGAGAGAATCCGTTCATCCGGCAGGAGAATAAACGGATAAAAGGCCGCCGGCAAATCGCGGCGGGCCGCCGGAAGATTGGACCAGTCGAAAATGTGAAATCCGCGGCCCATTTCTGCGGCAATCAAATGACTGTCCCGCGTCCACAGCTCCTCAATGCCCTGGTTGTTGGGAATCTTCAGGACAATCCGATCCTGCCGACGATAATTCAGATACAGAATCAGAACTTGAACCAGCACAATAACGGCCAGCACATGAAAAATCTTGTTTTTCAGAAAAGCCATTCTTTAACTCCCTCTTTGAGCAAGCAGACATTCGTACAAATGGAGATGCTCCTGCACAAGCAGGCGGGAGGAAAAACGTTCCCGCACCCAGCGGGTGCCTTCCTGACCCATCTTTCTCCGCAGCTGAGGGTCATCAATCAGCCGCATCAGACATCGGGCCAAATCCTGGGGGTCATCTCTTTGAAAAAGCAGACCCGTCACATTCTCACGAACGGAATCCACACATCCTGTAATGCGGGAAGCAGCAACCGGCACTCCCATCGCCGCTGCCTCGATGTTGCACATTCCAAACCCTTCGCGTCGGGACGGCATCACAAAAATATCCATTGCTGCATAATACGCCGCGGGAAAGGGAATATGACCCGCCCAGTGAATCCGCGGGTGTTCGCGAATCAGCGACAAGGAGCGGGCATCCAGTTTTTCACGGACTTCATCCATTCTGCCGACCATCAGCAGATGAAGCAGCGGATTGTTCCGGGCCAATTTCCCAAAGACATCCAGCAGCATTGGAATGCCTTTTTCAGGGGTGAGTCGTCCGACAAAACCGAGAACAACCGCCTCGGCCGGGATTTGAAAATGCTCTCGAATCCGCCGTGCTTCCTGCCGAACTGCTTCGGTCGGGACATAAAGGCCATCCACATCGATTCCGCATGCGCTGCCGTCCCGAAGGACCGATACCTTCCCCGCCGGACAAAGGCCTTCTTCTACAAGCTGCCGCCGGAGACTGGGGCTGACGGCCAGGACCTGATGTGCGTACCGGCAGGCCCGTTTTTCGCAAAAAGAAAAAATCTGCCTTTTCCAGAAGGAGGCCGTATCACCCACCAGACCGTGAATGGTATAAAGGCGCACCGGCACGGACGCTGCCGCAGAAGCTTTCATTGACAGAAAACCGGCCTTGGGCGTATGAGCATGAACCAAATCAAAACGATTTGTCCGAAAGAGCTTTGTAAGTCTGCATAAGGTCTGCCAATCTCGAAACGGGGAAAGAGAACGCGAGAACGGCACACGCTCGGCCTGACAATCCAGCTGCGCAGTCAATTTTTCCAAAAACGGATTTTCCGACGTGATCAGTGTCAACCGAGCCCCTGCGTTTTGAAGAGCTTTGAGCAGCTCAATATAGAAGAAAAGGGTATTCGGGATTGTGGAAACAAAAGCAATTTTTGTCTTTTCCAACATTTTAGCGAGGAAGGTTTATCTGGTTCAGACAAGCCAGGCGATGACGGACCATTTCCTCAATCCACTGTTTGCGGTCGAACATCTGCTCGACCCGTCGGCGTCCGGCCTGTCCCATCCGGCTGCGAAGGGAGGCATCCTGAACCAGTCTTGTCAGGGCCTCTTTCAAGGCGGGAACTTCCTTAGGCGGCACCAAAAACCCTGTCGTGCCGCTCTGAATGGACTCACGCGGGCCGATGACGTCCGTGGAAACCACCGGCAGGGCCATGGCCTGGGCTTCGAGATTGACCTCCCCGAATCCTTCCCGATAGGTCGGCAGACAGAAAATGTCCATCGCCGCATAAAAGGGAACAGGGTCCTGCTGCCAACCGGTGCAGCGGATTGCCGGATGAGAACGAATGAGCTCTTCAGCTTCCGGACGCAATCTGTCTTTTTCCTCCTGTTGGCCGACCAGAAGCAGATAAACGGAAGGGTTTTCGCGGTGGAGCTGCTCAAAAGCCGCCAGCAGCTCGTGAATCCCTTTATCTCCGGTTAACCGAGCAACCGTCCCGATGACGACAGCCTCCTCGGGTATTTGGTAGCGTTCTCGAATCTGCTTACGGTACGTTTTGACCGAATCCGGACAAAAACGCGCTAAATCAACGCCGCAGGCGCTGCCGTTTAAAATAACAACGCACTTCTGACGGCGGGTAATCCGCTCCCGCTCCAGAAAACCAACCATTTCGTGAGAAATCGGCAGGACCTGATGACTGAGGGCACAGATTAATTTTTCAAAAGTTTTCAACAGAAGCCGGCGGGCGCCGGTCTGGCCCATATAATAAAGCCCCCAGAGCAGATAAAGCCGGCAAGGCACACCCGTCAGGAAAGACGCAATGGACCCAAGCAGTGAGGCCTTGGGAGTGCTGTATTGGACAATGGCAAACCGATGGGTTCGAAAAATCCTGACCAGCCGCCATAAGGCCCGAAGGTCCTTCCAGGGCGTAATCAATCGTGAAAACTCGGCCGGAAGATACCGAACATTCGACGGCAATTCAGTTGGAAGGGTTTCATCATAGGAGCAGATAACCGTGACATCAAAGCCGGCTTTCAGAAGGGCATCAATCTGCCCTTTGTAAAAGAAACGAATCGACTCCGAAGCCGTGGTCAGGATGCATAGAGCCGGTTTTGGAGATTGGTTCACCGCTTATTGTCCCTTCAGGATATCTTCTCGCGAAAAAATGTTGGGTGTCTGGTCAACCCGAGGACCGATGACGCGAGCCGGAACGCCGGCGGCAAAAACATTGTTCGGAATATCTCTGGTTACTACGGCGTTGGCCCCGACAATCACCCCGGAGCCGACGGACACGCCGGTAACTACAACCACGTGAGAGGCCAGCCAGGAACCCCGGCCGATTCGCACGGGGGCGGTGTGGGAACCGCCGCCGCAGACGGAATTGTCCTTAAAACAGTGAGAGCTGGTTGTAATCACCACGTAGGGACTGAGTTTCACCTCATCTTCGATGGTTAAGCCGCCGATGCCGTCAATCCAGCAGCCGGTCGCCAGATAGACATCTCGGCCGATGCGAATACCGTGCGGATTGAGAAAGGTCACACGGCGGGCTACAAGAAGACCCCGGCCGCATCGGCCCAGAAACGGACGCAGCATCGCTCCTCGCAGACGGATCGTAATTCGGTTGTCCGGCAGCCAGTCCGTCAGCAGCTGAACCAGCCAAATCGGAAGTGAACGGCGAAACTGATAAAAAAGATGAAAAACAATTCTTTTAAACATAAGATTCCCCCACTAAAAACCAGGCAGCGAATAATTTTTAATACGACATATTTCGTCCAGAAAATACTCCCGTTCCTGTTCACTCATCTGTCCAAACCGCTGTTTCATCAAAACCCGTCGCAATCCCAAAGAAAACATTCCGGCTGTTATCCCCAACTTTACATACTGCGCCAGGGCAGCCGAAACGGCTTGGCTGTATTGCCGTTGTTTCCAATAATAATCCCGTAAAAAAGCAGCACTGGCTCGCCGAGCGATATACTGCTTTCGGAGATTAAAATTCATATGAAAGCGGTAATAGTAAAGCGGATCGGGAACATTTTCATAAATGCTTTCGCGATGGGCTCGCAAAAAGAGATTAAAATCAACAGCCATCGGCAGGCGTTCATCGTAGCGAAACCTTTGGAACCAGGTTCTTTTGCCGAGAATGGTTCCGTGGGCAATGTGAAATGTTCGGGTCGGATGGGCACAGATGTTTGAATGCCCCTGAATCGCCCTGCTGAAACCGAGAATCTGGTCCTGTTCACCCAGAAAACACATTCCGGTCCCGACGACATCGATTTTCGGGTCGCTTTCAATCAGTTCAATCTGTTTTTGAATCCGAAGCGGGGAGCATAAATCATCCGAATCAAGCCGGGCGATATACTTGCCGCGGGCCAGTTCCGTGATTCGGTTCAGGCTGGCGGCTCGGCCGAGGTTTCGTCCGTTGCTGTACACCCGCACACGCGGATCCTGCACGGAACGGGCAATTTCGAGACTGTTGTCTGTAGAACCGTCGTCGATCAAAACAAGCTCCCAGTCCGTAAAGGTCTGTGAAAAAACGGATCGGACCATATCCAGTAGCAAGGGGCCTGTATTATAAAAGGCACTGGAGACCGTCACCAACGGCTTGCTCATTAGCATTGGAACTCCTTTCTGCTGACTGCTTGAAAAACCTGAAGCACTTTTTGTGTATTCACATCCGGATGAAAGTTTTTCCTGACGTACTCGTATGCAGTCTCCACAATCTGGTGACGGAGAGAAGACTGATTTACATACTGCAGCACATTCCGACACAATTGGGATGCATCATCCACCTCCATCAGAAGACCGGTTTGCCCGTCTTTCAGGGCCTCCGGAATCCCTCCGACCGGCGTAGCAATCACGGGGCGTTTCAGCAGCATTGCCTCCAGAATAATTCGTGGAAAACCTTCTGTATGAGAAGGCAAAATCACAATATCGCTAGCCCGGATCAGGGCTTCCATATCCGTTCGCCATCCAAGAAATTGAACATTCGCTTCCAGATTTTTGCGGTGGATCATGTCCTGCAAAGCATTTTCGAAGTCATGACTGGCTCCGGTTGCCGTTTTCCCGGGCAGCCACAAAACAGGCTTATATCCGCGTTCCTTCAGCAAGGCAACTGCCTCTATGGCCGTATGGTGTCCCTTTTCCCGAACCGGTCGAGCGGCCGGCAAAAGCATCTTCGGATAGCCATCCTGACGGGGAAGAGGAGCGTGCAGTGGTTCTTTGGCCCGCTCCAGAATTTCCTCAAAAGGAACCGTATTGGGTGTAAAGGAAAGCTTCTCTTCCGGGACACCTTGAGAACGCAACTGTTCATACGTCGCCCGGGCATGGGCAATCACGGCGCTGACACGCGGGCCTTTCAGCAAATTCAGGAACGACCGGGAAATCTGGTCCGGTGTCCCCCAACCGCGGAAATACACCACCAAGGGATATTTGCACAAACGCGGGTTCCAAGCCAGCAGAGACAGAGATTTAAAATTATTCACCCAGATCACAGACGGGTCGATCTCCAAAATCGTCTTTTCCAGCCGGCGGCCAATCTGAATAAGCTCCGGCAGCTGCCGAACCATTCGAAAAAAACGCCGGACGGGACGACCGGCACAGCCGATATAAGGCTCTGTGTCCTTTGGATACAGAATCCGCAGCGGCAAGCCAGCCGCCTGAACAGCTTGACAGTATTCCCGGCAGTAGCCGTAGCCGTCAATGACCGTCACAGGGTGGTGCGCATTCAAACGCCGAGCCAGATAAACGCTGCCCTGCGGTCCGCCGCCAAAATTGATAATAAAATCAAAAAAAACCAGTCGCATAAAAAAGATTGAAACCGTATTAGATCCGGCCTTCTACCATAAGAGAGTTTTGATCTTCTGTGTAACAACTTTGGACTTCTTCAACAACAGAAAGGGGGCTTTCATATGCCCGCCCATTTGAAAGCCAATAAACTATCCATGCAATCAGAAATGTCCAAACAAAAGGCCGATAGAAAGTATTCGCCGTATTTCGAATCCACAAAGTTAACCCGGCTGTAAATCCAAGAAAAAGGGCAATCCGAAGAAACGTCGGACGACTGAGAATTCGTTCATAAAGAATCCGATAGATATAACCTAAAAAACCAAAGAATACAATTCCGCCGATAAAACCAAAATTCAAATAAGCTTCCATTGCGATCGATCCCCCTCGGCCATGGGTAGAAGCCAAACTGCCGAAAGCAGCTTCGGTAAGCCATGCCCCGATGCTTTCCTCCTGGGTTCGAATAAAACCGGGGATAATATTAGGAATAAGCAAATGTAAATTCTGCAAATAGGAAAGCCCGTATCTATAAGAATATTGTTCAGGCACAAGTTTCATTGCGATCCCAACTGTTTTGATGCTGGCCCCAAATTCAAGAAGGGTTCGGGTAATAGGATTGATTTTTTCCGTCTCCTTAACGCTCTGAAACTCCTGAGCAATACGCTTTACATCCAAAACGGCAACATTTCGTGTAATTCCTATCACAGCCATCACAAAAAACAGAATCAAGACAATCCCTGCAACCCAGTGACTTTTAATTTTACGATGGAAATAGTGAAACGTAACTATTGGAATAATAGCAGCCTGGATGAATCCCCCCCGATCACCTAACAGCAGAAGTCCCGCTATATAAAACCAAGTCAATACAGTAAAGAGAACACCGGACATGGTTTTATGATAAAGCAAACTGCTCGCGGTACAATAGATCACAAGGCCTATAATTCCCAGGTCATGAGCCAGCCAAAAGAAACGCCCCCATGCTGTGAGTTCTCCTACACGTATCAACAACTTATAGTCACTTATCAGTCGGCTAAAGCCGGCAGAAAACAATGTGCCCCAAAAGAAAAAGACCGCAAAGAAAACAAACATTTTCCCTGCTTTCAGACAAAAAAGGGGACATGGGCGAAGCTCACTCGAAAAGGATTGTATTCTAAATTTTGAGCCGGCTGCTTCGTAACCCATTAAAAAAAAGAGCAAGCACCATAAACAAAATAACACTGCCTTAAGAACTGTTTCCGGAGCCCAAAAGATCTCATCATCCCAATCCGCCAATCGTAACGCATAAAAAACGATGTATGAAAAATGAAAAACACTAAACAATGACACAAACAGAACGTCCGGACTTAAAATATTCACTGGCTGTACAACCAAAAATTTCCGTACTATCCAGATAAACAAAACCAAAAAAAGTAAAACTACCTGCGGCAGAAAGACATTCGGGTCTGTTTGTCCTCGATAAGGGATATAGAACAAATACGCAAAGAAGCCGCACAAAAGAAGACCGGCTACATAAAACCATTTTAACGGCCGCCCCGGCACATCCAGATTGTCCAGAAATGCATATTCACCCCATAAGGAATATGGCCTCATTCTTTCCTTCATCTTCAGACTTCCGCAAAAAACAATCCTTCCATCCCTATTTCCTAACTCTGCTTTCCAGTTCTTCTAATCTTTTCTCTAAATTCCGAAGTCTTTCATAAAGTTCCCTTCTTGAAAAAAAAATCTTTTCATCATAATGCCGAATAGAACCATCTTCATTTCGAAGAGCCACCACTTCCGCTCTCATGCCACCGACGACAGAATTTTCGGGGATATGAGTTGTTACAACCGCATTGGCACCGATAATTGTATTGCGTCCAATTTTAATCGGCCCAAGAATTGCAGCCCCCGGACCGATCGAGACTTCATCCTCCAGCCACGGATTGGTACGCCCTTCTTCATCTTTTTTCCCGTAATTTCCTCCCAATGTCACATTTTGGCGAACTGTACAATTCGCCCCAATGCGAACGCCGGGCGGGATAATGATCCCACAGACATGGGCAATCACAAAACCTGGGCCGATATCGGCCAGTGTACTAATCCAGCAATGACTCCAATGACGCATCAGTCGTTCGAATAAAGCGGCCATTAGCCCTAATCGTCTGACCCTGCACCATCGTCCCGCCCGATAAAAAACAACCGCCCGAAATCCTGAATTTCGTACTGCTTCAAACAAGAGCCGCACTATACTGACCTGCTCAGGCTTTTGAGACCGGCAATAATTGATCCTGCAATAATCCTGCTTAACATTCTCCAGCATAGGACTGTGTCTTTCAAAAATCTTCTTTAGAAAGCTGCTCTGTTTGCATTCGTTTTTGATAAACAAAAAGCAGGTAGATTGCACAAACTATGGAGCCGGTAATATAACAGGCCATTTGTGACCAGGCGCCAGCGAGGATTCCGTATCTTGGTATGGCCCAAAAAGAGACAACCGCTGTCACAGCTGCGGCCGCTGCACAGATAGGAATCTGCGAAACAAAACGGCGTGTGGCCGTCAGGGCAATATTCAGTCCAGAAAAAACAAATAAAACCATTGCCGCCGCCATGACCCAAACCAGAAGATCCGTATAGGCCGCATATTCTGCGGTAAACAAGCAGGTCAAAATCCAGCGTCCAAAAAAGACACTTACAAAAATGCCGCTTATCCCCAAAAGACCCAAGACGGCCAGCAGTTTGATCACCAGAATCCGATAGGCCCGATGGTTTTCGACGAAATAGCGGGACAGGCGGGGAGTGACGGACTGACCAACGGCACTGATAAACAGATTGCCCACCACCAGCAACGAAGAAACGGCGGCAAAATATCCCAACTGCTCTTTTCCCAGTACAGCATCCATAACCAACCGTGGTATGCTCGTAAAAAGGGTTCCCAGCCATCCCACCAGTCCGAGCGGTAAAGCCGTGAATGCCAAATGCAGCAGTTTTTTCCATTCCCAGCGGGGGCGCAGGCCTGTCGGCTCCGGTTCCTGTTCAGCACTGCCGGTGTGCAGAAGTTTTCGGCAAACCGGAATATCATAAAAAACAAAACTAAGCAGTCGCGCCGCGATCATCCCGAGAGCCGCCGCAGTCAGATTTCTTGCCCTGTAAAATAAAGCCCAGAAGAACAACACCACAAGGATATTCTGAAGAAACCGACTGACGGCGGCCTTGTCCATTCGCTCACTTTTCTGCATCACAGCGATATAGATTTCCCGATAGGCCATCAGCCCGTATCCTGCCCCAAAAACAGCGATCACGCGAGCCGTCGGAGGAGGATAGAAGAGAAAGCCGATGACAGCCGTTACTAAAGCAACCAACGCCGTTGTGAGCAGGCGAAGCGCCATATAGTGGCCGAACTGATACTCTCGACGGGCATCTGTTATCTGCACCAATTGCAGTTTTAAGCTGAACAGGATGCTCACCGGAAGTCCAATGGCGGAAGCTACTGCATACAAGCCCACATCCTCCGGACGCCCCAATTTGGTCAAAATAACCGTCAGCAACCACATGCAGAAAGCGGCAAAGCCATTGCCTGCAAGCGCCCAGAGAAAGTTCAGCCGAAGAGAATAGGGCGTTCTCGTCACAGTCACCTCTCCGTCTGCTTCGCTGTTTGCTGCTGCTGAATTTTCTGATTGGCCGAACGAATGGCCTTCCAATAGTCTGCCTGAGACCCTCCGGCCAATTGTTCATTTTTACCGACCAAGTCTTGTTTCCATAATTGCGGCATCTTGAAAAGCCAATACCCGTCCGCCCGGCGTGCAGATTCGAGCAGATTTTCTTCAATTTGTCCGCTCGAGTATTTTCGGAATAAATAACCGGCAACGTACACTGCATCGATTCCCATTCCTTCCAAATACTGCTGCTGGTTTGAAGGGATGCTTTGGTAGCCACCGACATAGTAAGAATGAGTCGCGAAAATCACAACCGGCACCTCAGGGGTGCCGAATTCTTTCGCCAGATCTCTTAAAACCCAATTGGACTCGCTTGGATGCGGATAAACCGCCAAAAGCAGGCGAGGATTGACCAAGCGAACCTGTCGAGAATATTCGTGCGCCAAGACAGATACCTGCTGCTCCAAATAACGCCGATATTGGTCAAGCCATCCTTTTTGTGCAAGCCACTGGCTCCGGTCTCTTTTGTCCACGGGGGGAAGCGTAAACCCCGTATACCCCTTTGCAAAAAGAAATGTGGAAAAGCAGAAATCACAAAAGCAGGCGTTGGGACTGTAATTTTTTCGTTCGGCGTGTTCCTTCTCTGTCCTGTACATCTCCAGATCCAGCAGAATTCCATCTATAGAACCATTGGGGTCCAAAGAA
>Ga0116165_1001007_pt1 | contig 23018 bp, 17 predicted proteins | sample AD_JPNMR1_MetaG_FD_89885 | JGI IMG/M metagenome (GOLD analysis project Ga0116165, IMG submission 89885) | Active sludge microbial communities of municipal wastewater-treating anaerobic digesters from Japan - AD_JPNMR1_MetaG | ecosystem: Engineered > Bioreactor > Anaerobic > Digestate | place...
CCATTACTCACTTCGGGGATGCCTTTGACTTCTGTTTTTGCCAGCACTGTGTCAGAGCTTTTCGCGAATGGATAAAGCCGCAATACAAGAATCTTGAAGAATTAAATCAATCGTATGGAACAAATTTTGCTTCCTGGGACGAAGTACGGCCAGTAACAGCAAAGGAAGCCAGGGAAAAAGGGAAATGGGCTGGCTGGGCAGACCACAGGAGATTTAATGAATGGTGCCTTGCAGAATTCGTTAAATGGATAAGAAGCGAGATAAGAAAAATTCAGCCTGATGCAACAATCAGTTTGTCGGGTACCCAGGTACCGGGTCCTTACAATGGACACGATGTCTGGTTAAGATGTCAGGTTTTTGATAACCTGTGGTCGTATGGAGCAGGAAATCAGCTTATTATGCATCATTCTTTCAATCCTTCATTGAAACAGTTACCCTGGGGTGGATATGGTTCAAGCGGGGCTTCCCTGAAACATAAACTGTGGGAGAATGTTTTTGAAGGTGGATATGGAAATTGTTTCTGGTGGTTTCCAATTAATCTCAATCCTGATTTTACAACAAATGCATGCAGCGAGTCATGGAAAGATGCTGTAGAGGACCTGTTGAAAGGTATCGGGAAAACAATTTTCATTTCACACCTGGATAATAGTGGCGTAGCGATTCATTATTCGCAATCAAGCATTCACGCTGCCTTTACGCTTGATGCGAGTTCAACTCTTGAGGCAGACAGGGATGCATGGGTTGAGATTTTGAAGAAAAATCAAATTGCGCCGTCATTCATTTCGTATGCCCAGATTGAAAATGGATTACTGAAATATCCTGATGTGAAAGTTCTGATACTTCCATACTCTATCGCCATTACAGAAAAAGAGGCGGATGCGATTAAGAAATTTGTTTCAGGTGGTGGCACTGTGATTGCTGACATGCAGACAGGAATCATGGACGAGCATTGCAGAGTGCGAAAAGGCGGGATTCTTGATGCGGTATTTGGAATAAAGCGCACAAATTTTGATGTTTCGCCTGTGCTTGAAAGTGGTAGATGGAACATGACAAAAAACTGGAAATTCACAGGTGATATGCCTGTTCAGATACAGGAACCCGGCATATTAACAACCACAGGTGTTCCATTATATCAGGCAGGAGACACGCCTGGCATCATTGTCAATTCTTATGGTAAAGGCAGGGCATGGTATTTGAATTTCGATTTATCGAAATTTGAGACCCTTCGCAAGAAATCCCGGCACAGGGCACTTCTTGATCTGGCCAGAGAAATGTTGAGTCAGAGCGGGATAAAAAATAATATTTATGTTGTTGATGAAAATGGCAATATTCAGGATGAATGCCAGGTTTTTGTTTATAAGCAGGATTCAGCATATTTCATTGGATTGCTTCCTGACATCAGTTTTCAGGATGGTTCTGCGAGCAAAAAAGTCAGGATGATCATACCAGCAGGATATCAAATATTTGATATGAGAAGCGGGAAAACCGTTAATCTGGATGAAATCGTGCTTGAGCCGGGTATTGCACAGTTTTACAGTTTACTTCCATACAAAGTGGAAAACATTGAAATTAAAGCGCAGTCAGAAATCAATGCAGGTGAGAAACTGATGATGTCGTTTTCTCTTAAGATATCAAAAGGGATACCAGAAAACCATGTGTTAAGAGTGGAAATTTATGACCCATCAGGAAAAGAAATTTCCTGGTATTCATCAAATCTCGTTTCTTCAAAGGGCAGCGCACAGTATTCAATCAATGTGCCACTTAATGCCGAAAAGGGAAGATGGAGAATTGTTGTGAGGGACCTGCCCTCTGGCCTGAAAAACACAAGGGAATTTGAAGTTAAATAATAAACTTCTGCACAGGGGTGAAAAAATGTTTAACGGGTATGAAAGAAGAATAACTCTGTTAATCATTTTACTATTGTTTATTCCAGTGTTGTTAACCTGTGGGTGCCTTGCTGATTCAAAGGAAAAAGATAATATCTGGGGAGAAACAAAACGTGCTCCGAGAGAACATTTTCAACCTGCATCTTCACAGATTTCTTTTGATTTAAGCAAAAGTTTACTTGAAAATCCCGGATTGCAACCATCTGATAGTCCTGAGAAATTACCAAAGTCGTGGTGGGGAAATTTGCGGGTGTGGAAGGATGTGTACAAAGCACCTGACATCTATAGCAAAATGGTTCGCATACAACAGGATGAGAAAATCACCTTTCAGGGTAATCCCTCTGTGAAGGTTAGCATTGCTCCATCAGAAGAAGAAGTTTATCTTGAACTCTACCAGGAAATCAGAATGAAGGACAAAAATCTAAAAGGTAAAAAAATTCGGCTCAGTTTTTATGCCTATCGAGAAAAACCGCCAACAGGAAAAGAATTCTTTGTGACAGGCATTATGTTTAATAAAGAGGGACAGGTTATTGGCACCACAGTTGATATTAGACCAAGTATTACTCCCGGTAAATGGATTTTTTTCTCTCAGGAAGGTATGGTAAAACCAGAAACTGAACTCTTCAAATTTTCCATGAGATTTATTTCGGGTGGAAATGATACTATCTGGCTTTCAGGGTTTTTGTTAGAAGAGATTCAATAAAATGACTCCAGTGGAAATCATAAAACTTGAAAAAGACATAGTTGTGATTGGTGGTGGTTCTGCAGGTGCTGCCGCAGCAATCGGAGCTGCAAGGAGACGACACAGTGTTGTTCTTGTGGAGGAAACCAATTGTCTTGGTGGAACTGCAACAGCAGGAAATGTGGCTCAATGGTATGCGTCAATGGATGGGATGGGCGACATATTCAACAGGATTGTTGAAAGTATGAAACATTTTGGCGGAACAATTGAGCACCCATACAATCCTTACAATCCTGAATATCTGAAAATTGTCTGGCAACTTCTCGCTGAAGAAGCAGGTGTTGACATTTTGTTTCATACAACGTTACAGGATGTTGTAGTTGAAAATAGCGTTGTTAAATCTGTAAGACTGGTTTCCTGTTCGAGAACCATTGATGTTTCAGGAAAATTTTTTATTGACGCGTCAGGCGAAGGAGACCTTGGTTTCCTTGCTGGTGCCGAATTTATGCAGGGAGACCCTCTGAAGAAACGCATACTTCACATGAGTCTGGTGTTTTTCTTATCAGATACAGGCAAACTTCAAACACCGTATCTTCCATCAGGGTTCGAGCCAATTAACTCAGATCAGGAATTGCCTGGATTGCATGTTCACGCAAAGTGGTTTGATGGTAGAATTTACTGCAATATGACCAAAGTCATTGACCACGACCCAACAGACCCTTTTGTTCTTTCCAGAGCAGAGATGGAAGCAAGACGCCAGATGATTAGAATTGTCCATTATCTCCAGAGAAAATACCATCCAACCTATACGATTTGTTCTTCAGGCGCCAGGATTGGCATCAGGGAAGGAAGAAGAATTGTCGGAGATTATATTTTGAAAAAAGAGGATATTCTAAACGAGAGGGTTTTTGATAGTGATGATGGTATATGCGTCGCAACATCTCAGATTGATCTTCACAGTCTCACGCAACCAGGACATGGTGGCTGGAGAAAAAAGGTGCTACCTTATGCAATCCCTTTTCGCTGTATCATCGCAAAGGGTTTCAGAAATCTTTTGATGGCTGGTAAATGCATCAGTGTTGACCAGGTTGTTCACAGCAGTTGCCGTATGATTCCAACCTGTTGTGGTATGGGACAGGCAGCTGGAACAGCAGTTGCTCTTGGTCTTGAATCAGGTGTTGGCGACATCAGGGCTGTTTCAATTGAAAAATTAAGAAATCAACTTCGTCATGATGGTATGGAACTTGACCCGAAAAAACACTTGCCATATTGTGGGGAAGAAAGTGATATTCCTGACGAAGAAAAAGGATTAAAATAGATGGTGAAAAGGTTGAAAAAAGTACAAATACGAAACAATAATAAAGGGGGAGAAATATGAAATTCGCAATCAACCAGGCAACAACAATGAAGGCAGATTTTGCAACAGACGTAAAGGCGTATGCCAGAGCAGGTTTTGATTCTATGGAGATATGGTTGCCCAAGTTAAAGGACTATTTGAAGATGACCACGCTTGCAGATGTGAAAAAATTGTTAACAGAACAAAAGATTAAACCAGTTGGTGCCTGCTATCAGAATAATTTGATGTTTTCTCAAGGTGAATTGAGGCAACAGGCAACGAAGGAATTTATGGAAAAACTTGAAATTTGCAATGAACTTGAAATACCGGTTCTTGTTGTTCCTGGAGACAATCCCCCAGTGCCGGTTACAGAAAATCATTATGATGAAGCAGCAGAGAATATTCTCAAAGTGGCTGATGATGCCAGAAGATACGGGGTCAAACTTGCTCTGGAATTTATTGCGAAAGCAAAGTTTCTGGGATGTCTGTCAACAACAATAAAACTGGTGGATAAAATAAATCATAAAAATGTCGGGATATTGTTTGATACCTTTCACTTTTTCAGCGGTATCAGTAAAATGGAAGATATTGACAAGATTAAGAAAGGAAATTCAATTTTCATGGTTCATTTCAATGATGTTGCTGATAAACCAGGAGAAATTTTGACTGATAGGGATAGGGTGCTTCCAGGAGAGGGCATTATTCCGCTTGATACCATCATAAAGAAACTTCAGAAAATCAATTATTGCGGATATTATTCTCTTGAACTTTTTAATGAAAAATTATGGGATGAAGACCCGTATTCTGTTGCGAAAAAATGTTTTGAATCTCTTGAAAAATTCTGGAGAAAACCATGAAGACAAAAATTGCGGTTGTCGGTCTTGGCATAGGTCAGGCACATCTTAAGTATTATTCACAGATACCTGAAATTGAAATCGTGGGAGCAGTGGATGTCAATCCTGATATTTTGAAACAGGTGTCTGAAAAATTTGGTGTGAAAACTTTTTCTTCTGTTGATGAACTTCTTAAAAAAACAAGACCTGATGGCGTCAGTATCTGTACGCCTCCTGCCACTCATTTGAAATTGACTCAGACCTTCGCAAAAAGGGGTATCCATATACTCTGTGAAAAACCAATGGCACCAGAAGTTTCTGACTGTGAGAAAATGATTGATGTATGTGAAAGAAACGATGTTTTTCTTATGATAGGTTTTAAGAAAAGATTTTCACCGACTTACAGATTTCTGAAGGAAAATTTTGAAAAGGATTTTGGTTTACCGAAGTGGATATTTGCAAGATTTGCCTTAGGAAGAGTAGAAAAACAATGGTTCTGGGACGAAAAAGATGGTGGAGGCCCTATTGTTGAAAATACAGTGCATATGATAGACCTTCTCCATTTTCTGTGTGGCAGGGTAAAAACAGTGTATGCTGAAGGTGGAAACCTTTTTATGCCTTCATTCGCACCACAGATTGATACAGCAATTTTTACACTCAGGTTTGAAAATGATGCCATTGCTGGAGTTGGAGCTGGCTATGCTTCAGAATGGGGTTTCGCGAAAGAACAGATAACGTTTGCCACTGAAAAAGTTGTTTGTGAGGTCAGTGGCGGTTTTGACAATCCAAGAAACATTCAGTACATCTATCGCAACAATCCCTCTGTGGTTGGTGAAAAATACTTTGAACAACCTGATGGTTTTTTTGAAGAAATAAGACATTTTGCTGATTGCATCAGAAATAATGTCAGACCTATCGTTGGCGGGGAAGAAGGACTGTATGCTCTAAAGATTTGTAAGGCAGTGAAAAAGTCAGCCATTGAAAGAAAACCGGTTTCTGTACAAGGGATTTCATGATAAAAAATCAGAAGATTTTTCTTTTGTTTCTACTGTGTTTTTCTTATAGTTGTTCAATTTGCTGGTCTGCTGATGATTACAATTGTTATAAGATTCAGGAAAGGGTTGTTATTGATGGGAAATTACAGGAAACTTCGTGGAAAAATGCCCGGGAACTTATATTCAGGGACATGGTGAATGGTTCTCCTGCTTCTTTAAAAACAACAGCAAAAATGATGTGGGATGATAATTATTTTTATGTGGGTTTTGAATGCGAGGATCCTGATGTCTGGGCGAGAGTGAGTTTAAAAGATAGTGAGGTTCCAGAAAACCTTGTATTCAGGATAACCAGGAAAAAAGAAGTTACCCCCTCCGAATGGTACAGATTTGAAGCAGAGATTATGAATCTTGATAAATTTGTAAAAGTTTTTATTGATCCTGATGCCGATCAGTCCAATTACATGGAATTTCACATCAATCCCATAAACAATGTTTTTGATGCCTGGTATCCTCACGGGCTTCAGGATATTACGAAAGAAACATGGGAATCTCCTCATGTCAGATGGAGTTGTGCCGGGATGATAAGCGCTGTGTACATTGACGGAACACTGAATGCTCCGCATGATGTTGACAGGGGATGGAGTGTGGAAATAGCGTTTCCATGGAAAAGTGTGAAATTTCTCACAAAAGGTTCCTGTCCACCGAAATCAGGTGATATATGGAGTGTACTTCTTTGTCGACTTCACAGACCTGGTTTCTGGATTCAGAAGTCAAAAGAATACTGGAGCTGGCCAGTTGTTGGAAAACTAAATTGCCATATTCTGTCGACATATGGCAAAGTCAAATTCTGCGACGACACAAAGAAATTTTTGAAATTATTTGCTTCTGGAAGCGGGAATCCTGAACAGGTTCTTTCGCAGGCGAAGGAGATAGGTGTGACAGATTTCGTGGCAGCAGGAGACGAAGAAACGATAAAGAAATACATAGAAGCAGGGAAGAAAAACAGTATCAACATATATGCGATGATTTATTTAAACAATCCTGAACTATGGAAGAAGAAGTATCCAGGAATTGATGTTCCATTGCAGCGGATGACAGAAGAAGAAAACAATTTGAAGGAATATTTCAAAGACAAAGACAACAGGGTTTCATCTGGATATCAGATGGGAGAGAGTCCCCGGCAGAGAAACAGGGAAGTGCTGTATATTGACTTATTGTGTTTTCATGATGAGAGGGTAAGGAATTTATTTAAGGAAGAGATAGACAGGCTGGTAAAAATAAAGGGGCTATCAGGTATTATGTTTGATTTTTTTGGATATCAGAACTATTATGGCTGTTTTTGTAATGAAAGTACGAAGCAATTTGAGAGATACCTGGCGCAACATAAAGAAATGGAAAAAGGAAAGGCATTTGAGCAATTTTCTCTTGAGACGTTAATATCCGTATATCAGGAGTTAATAGATTACATAAAGACAAAGGATAAAACGCTGAAGACGATTGCGCATATTTATCCTGTATTTTTGCCAGAGCCATTTTATGGAAGCAGGACAGGTCTGGATTATTGGGCACAGACAATTGCTTGGTATTTCCCGAGGGATATTGCGGAGATGGGCGACAACACCAGAAAGATGATGGAAGATGAGAAGAAATATTATGTCAGTACCAGTGGAGTTGGAATGATAGGATATTACAACAGGCCTGATGCATATCCTTATAAGAGTGCTGAAAGAGTTGAGATGGAATTAAAGACGATGCTTGACAATGGATGCCAGTATGTTTTTGTTTATAGTTTGAATGATGTATTGAGAACGTCGGATGTCAAGGAAGTGTTCAGAAAATACTTCAAAAAATAGGAAAAAATGAATACAGTTGAAAGAATTACTGTAAAGCACCTTAATCATGCTTCGTTTCTTATTACGTGTGGACAGGTATCCATTTTGATAGACCCATTTTTTTTAGGAACATTTTTCTGGGAAGGTCATCAGGAAGTCCAGGTAGACAATCCCGATATCAAACTGGAACACATACCGACAATTGACGTGATTTTATGTTCTCATATTCATGGTGACCATTTTGAAATTGAGACGGTTTCAAGTTTGATTCAGAGGGATGACTCTATTTTAATAGCGCCAGAAAATGTTATACTGACCTGCATCAAAGCAGGGTTAAAGAAAAGAAAATTGATGACCGCTTCCATTAAAGAACCATTTCCTGCAGGACATACAATAATAATCTGTCTGCCAAACAAAGGATATGAAAACGAAGTAAAGTGTAGCAAATTGAGTTTTTTAATAGGGTATGGAGACAAAAAAATTTTTCATTCCGGGGACTCTCATGGATATTCAGAATCCTGGAAAGAGTACAGAGGAAAAATAGACCTTGCATGTTTGTGGTGCGTAAAAACAGAAGAAATGATAGAGAATTTGCAGCCGCATAAAGTATTTTTGCATCATTTTCAAAAATTTTCTCCAGGCCAATTTTCTTGTAATGTTGATATAGGGCGTCTAATGGAATCGTTGCAAAAAAAGTTTAACAAAGTGATTTTTCTTAATCCAGTTGAATGCGATACTGTTATAGTTTGACCAATCCAGGAGGACAGAATGGAAAGGCCTAATTTAATATTCATTGTTTTTGATACTCTGCGGGCAGATTATCTTGGTTGTTATGGGAACAAGAAAATATATACGCCGAATTTTAACACTTTTGCCAGTGAGTCAGTGGTATTTGATAATGTGTATCCTGAATCCCTTCCAACCATTCCTGTTCGCCGCTCTCTTCACACTGGCAGACGATGCTATCCTTTCAAGGATTATCAGATTTTGAAATGGTGCTCCATTAAACTGCCAGGATGGCAGCCTCTTAACAATGATGAAGACACCATTGCAGAGAATCTGGTGGAAAATGGCTATTATACTGGATTTATTACTGATACCTCTGCCTATTTTACGCCAGGAATGAATTTTACCAGGGGATTTCTACAATGGGAATTTATTCGCGGGGTAGAAGGAAGTATTTATCATTCTCCGTCAAGAGTCACTCCTGAAATTCTTAAAAAATACGGTGGAGACATTGGTAAATTGAGAAAGCCATATCCAAAATATTTTACCCTTAATGCCGCGGCAAATCTTTCAGAAGTTTATTCTGAAGAAGATACCACGACTGCTCAGGTTTTTCTCCGTGCAATGAGATTTATTGAAGAAAACAGAATTTTTCAGCCCTTGTTCCTTTTTATAGATTGTTTTATTCCGCACGAACCATGGAAGGCGCCTGATTCATATCTTGAAATGTACTATAATAACCCTGATTATAATGGGAGGACTTTTCTCCACACAAAGTATGGACCTGTTGACATACAGATGAGCGATGAGGAATTCAAACACACTGTCGCGCATTATTGTGGGCTTGTTTCAATGGTTGATACATGGTTTGGTTATTTCATTCAGAAAGTGAAACGGCTCGGTCTGTGGGAAAATTCCATTATTGTGGTGTTAAGCGACCACGGCACAAATTTTGCTGAAAATCCTGAAAGGGTGATTGGCAAGCCCCATTACGCCCTTTATCCTGCTGTAATGAAGGTGCCTCTTATGATACATGTTCCTGGCGTGAAGACGTGCACAAGATTCGACCATTTGCTTTACAATATTGATGCCACTGCCACCTTGTACAGGGCGTCAGGAATTGAAAGAAAGATTTCTCTGGATGGCAAAGATTTAATGGCTTTGATGACAGAAAATCACAAAGAAGGCAGGCAGTATCTCACTTGTCGCTATGGCGATTCAGTTTGGTTCAGAGACAGGAACCATTGGGTGATAATGAACATAAAGGGACAACCCAGAAGTGTTTTTGATATTGAAAAAGACCCTGAATGCAGGCACAATATTGTTTCGGACAACAACAGTGGAACAATTATTGAAAAAGCATGGAAATTTATTTTGAAAGATGCAGGAGGGCAATTGCCTGATTATAAAGAGTTAATTGAACAAACAGATGCTCTTGGAGAAAGATATTCTGAGGAAAGATAGTAATCAAAGTGTCACGCTTAGGTTTTACTGCATTCATCAAACCAGAAAGAATAAAGGTCGCTGTGAATTAAATTAAACCGCAGACGTATTTTTTGTCCTTTGAGTGCATTGAGTTCTTTTTTCTTTTTCCACTCCACAGCTACTCCTGTTCTGAAATTGCCTGTTATAGTTTTACATTCTTTGAGAGAGTATCCTGGAATAGGAGAGTGGTTTTCAGTAAGAATTTCTAACCGCGTTCCGCCAGCAATGATGCCACAAGTTTCTGTATGTCCAAGATGATTTACGGCATTTACACGCAGTTTCAAAACTCCACCAGGGCAGACGAAACTTTTTGTGACAATTTCCGCAGGGACAAATCCGCTTGAAAGAGAGACAAATCCATCTTCTGGCATCGTTGCGACACCAATGAGACCGCTCGGAAGTAAAAAAGAACCCGACAGTCCGTGGCAGGCGTTTCGCGCTTCATAAAAAAATAGCAGGTAATTATTAATTACTATAGGAGGGTTTGAAGCCAATCCAATCCATCTGGAATCAATAGATTTTTCAAAATTTGATTCCATGAAAGCCGTTCGCAGATCGCTTCTATGCCATGTAATGCTATCACGGCTGCTGACCAGTTCAATATCCAGTCGGTCCTCCTCAGAATGAAGCCGTTGAAGAAATCCAAGGTACATTGAATGATATTTGAATGCGACCAGGCAGTAAAATTGTAAGTCAAGCGGGTCATCAAGGTCAGGTTTTAAGATCGTCTGTGATTGTGTCCATCTGATAAAATCTTTGCTGTCCAGACGAACAACAATTCTCTTGCCAAAATTTTTCATCATATCCGGAGGCCTGGTAAAAATTACATAAGGTTTTTCAAGTGATGGATCAAACATCAAAGTATTTCTATCTCCATAGCCAAACAAAATTGGACCATTCCAGCCCTGCCATCTGATCCCGTCAGCAGAAAAATTTGCCCAGATGTGATTTTTTCCCTTATTGTCGGTCCTGCAGGAAACCATTTTGTACAGGCGACTCTTTTTTTTGTCCACAGTATCATAAATGACACTGGCTCCGTCAGGATGATAGGGGTGTTCTGCAGGAATTACGATATTGTTATTCAGTGAATCTTTAAATTTAACCAGTCCCAGGTTTGGCTTGTGCCAGTGAAATCCATCCGTGCTTTCTGCGTAAAGGATGTCGCGGCCAAGGTTTCTTTTTCCGCAAAATGAGGAATACCACATTTTGAAATTTCCTGTGACAGGATCTTTTATTACAGAACCATAGAGAATGAGACATCTCTGTTCCCATGGTTTATCTGGTTCCAGGACAACTCCAGCACGTTCGGGCGACCAGTATCTTCTCTGAAGATTGTTTGAATACTCAATAAGAGCGTCATCAACAAACAACTGGTGCTCACATTGATTGATTTTCACTTTTTCTCTTTTTTCACAAACATCAGCAGCTGGTCAATTGTTCCGTTTGCCACAGAATCAGCACTGGCATTTCTGGATGGTCCAAAGAAAATGGTTTTTCCCAGGGTTACTGTTGATCCACCAAGTTTTACCCATCCTTTTGCAACCTGCTGGTCTATTTGGAGTACTGTTTCGCCTTCGACATCCCAGTCCACAATGATATGATGCCACTGGCCTGGTTTCCAGTTGTTAACAGGAATGTTGAGCAATAAGCCGTTTTTCCAATCATCAGTGAATATACGAAAACAGATGCTTCCATACTCGGTTTTCATAATTTGAAAATGGTTTTCGTCGTCAACCATCAGAAATCGTGTCTTCTTTTCCATACCATCCCAGTTTGGTTTGAACCAGAAATCTATGACTCCCACTTTTGATGTCAGAATACCTTTTGTTTCATATGCCAGAACTGTTTCTGCGTCAAGCATAACTCCCTTTCCTGATTTCCCCTCAACAAACTTAATGTTTTTTGCCAGCACTGGGCTATGTCCAGAAGTATCAGTGAGAGTATCTTCAAATTCTATCGCGAGACTTTTCGTCATGCCTTCTTCAGCAATAGCGATACTGCAGAAAAAGATTATCGCACCCAGCACAACAAAACTTATTTTTTTCATAACGTCTCCTGGTATAAAAAATCAAAATTTTTCCTGGATTCCATCAAGAACACAGAATTCAAAATCTTTTTTCAATTGAGCCATTTTCCCTGGCTTAACCATTACAGAAGCAAGGACTTTTCCTGAAGGCAAATTGTTTGGGTCTATCCTGATAATAAAATCACGCAACATATTCTTATTCACAGGAATTTCTTTTCGGTACAAAATCTTTTTCTCTTCGGTGTCTGCAAGTGTCAGAACAATCAGAGATGAACCGGATAGTTTCTTACTGATGCTGATATGACAGAATATTTGAAGGGTATCAATGTCTTTTATTAAATAGTAACTATCAGGATATATCTGAAAAATCTGGTTGGTATGTATCTGAAATGTTTTGCTATCATATAAAGTGCCTTGTGACTGGTCAAGCAATTTGAGTTGAAGTTCACATGATTCATCTGTTTCCAGATTGAATTCATACGGAACACAGATTGTTGAAAACCGGGGTATAGATACATTTCTGGTTGTTTGTTGAACAGGGATGCCATTGTGATTATAAAGTGCTGTCGTAATGGCGACATTTTTTTCCTTTTCACAGCGGTTGCTAATTTCAATACTTCCCTGATTGGGTCCAAGGTTCAACTCTGGCAACAGGAATTTTGAAAAATAACAATCACTGTCAGAAATATTCAATCTCCCGAAATCAGCCGGGTAGGCAAAGCCTTTTCCTGATGTCGACCAGCAGGTAAGTTCACCTATTTGCTTTTCTTCCCGACACATATTAATTCCAGCGATTGATGTATTTGAAAGTTCAACATCTTCACGAGGAACCTTGAGTTCAACCTGCCAGTACGAAGGAAATTTTTTCACACCTGCTTCAACATTTTTCGAATTCCACTTTGGTCTAAATTCTCCTGATGGATAGAAAGCATCTGCAATTGCACCATTGGAATTGACCACAAACTGATAAAAGTTCTGACATCCAACATCATTTCCGATAAAGACCTCCACGCAATCGTCATCCCAGACCGCGGCGTCCCTGCTGGTAATGCGAGCAGCAAGATTATTCATGAACGGTTCAAAATTTTTGAAGGCAAAATAAAGATTTTGAGAATCCGCAGCAACCATGACTTCTGTTGTTTTTTTAGGAATTGACCCATCATTGCGGTTTACAAGATGCACTATTTTTGCATGTTTCCAGCATTCTTCGGTAAAATCTCCATCGATGACCACTGGATGTGTTGCTTTTGCTGAGCCAATAATTTCTTCCTTCCAGTATGGTTTCTGTACCCTGTGATTTGTTTGTCCCAGCACTTCAACAACAGGCTTTGTTTCTTTTGGAGACAAACCGGGTTTCTTTTTTAGAGCATTGTCAATTGCGATAATATGATTAGCCACAGCCCATCGAATTTTCTGGCAATAAGTATTCATCCATTCTTCACAAGCAGACCTTCCTTCATCTGGCCTGACACCACTGGTTGCAGGAATTATTCCAGATGCAAATTGATTAAGAGTTGGCATTATTGATTTAATATGGGTAATCTCCTTGTCTGCATTGCTGGCTGCCTTTATTGCTGCTGGTACATTTGATGTTTTTCCTTTCTGTATTTTGTCTTCCAGTAATGTCATATACCTGCAGTCGTCAAAGCCCTCTTTCCAGTTTTCCCAACGTAAAGTGGGGATATTTTCTTCAACAACTGGATAGTTAAAGAAAAAATCAGACATGATTCCATCAAGATCAGTGTCAGGGCTGCCAATAATGTTGTTATATCTCCATGGCGCTACGCCAGCAAGTTGCGAAAACCAGAAGCCAAATCCAACCAGGAAACGAGCTGACATATAGTTTCCATAAGCTCCTGCCACATCATTTGGATAAAACCAGTTCCCTTTTTGTAATTCCGGTTGCTCAGGAACAGATTCTGCTCCTGAAAATTTTATGACATCAATAAGTTTTATGAGTTGTTCGTCAAGATATCCTTCGCCTAAGCTACCAGTGACAAGGGTTCTGGCGCCAGGAACCTGGTGAACAAGATTACACAGCCGTTTGGCAATTTCTTTTCTTTCTGGATCACAGGGCTCGTCAACTACATAATAAAGAACTTCTGGCCACTTTCTTTCCCGGGCAGTTTGCTGGATAAACCTGATGCCATTCACATAGATACGATTAAACTCGTTTGAAAATGGTGGCGGGATTTCTCCGCTGCCTCTGGGATGAGGTACAGGGTCTCCTGTGATAGCGCAAATATCTTCTATCATTGGAGTGACACCAAAAAAGGGATGTTTAATCACCCCTGATTGTATCATTTTTTCAATCAATTCTACTGGAAGGGTATACTCAATTTGGTCTCCTTTTTTTAAAATTCTCAGGCGAAAGCCAGGGTCGCAAATGGATGATATTCCATGTTCTTTCATATCCACAAGGTCACGTTGAAGTAATTCCTCTAATCTGCATAAGGTTCCACGTTCCCTATAAAGGTGATTGATTTCAGGCCGCGAAAGAATATAAAGGGGGTCAAGATAATGCATACCAAATATTTTAGCCGGTTCTTTGGGCAAAATAAATGGTAATACCACAAACATAATTGGTACTTTTATAGTATTGGCATTTGAGGTCTTAAAAATGATTGTTCCTCTATAAAGACCCGGTTGTGCATCTCTGGGAACATTTACTGTTAGCCAGAATAATTTCGTTTCATTAATCTGCAATGGCGTTTTAAACTTTTCAAGCAATTCAGGTACCCATTCATATTCTCTACGACCTGTCCACAATGTTCTATGCGGTCTATATTTTGCAACTCGGAGGGTTAAAAACGTGTTTGCTATTTTGATGCGATTGTCTTTGCTTAAATGGGTGATATTGGCTGAAACAAGGGATATACCATTTTTGAGCGGGCACATCAGAAAACTTATTGGTTCAGATTCGCCTGGTGTTCCGAAACTCCAGAGCGGCAAATTTTGTTGTTTTTGTGTTGGTACACTGTTGGGATAAACTGGAAGATACGATGGCCACCAAGATATGACAAGACCATTTCGCATCGCCTGCGGATTATTAGTGAGCACCTGGTGCGATGGATGGGTTTTTTCTGTCCACAGGAGAAGTTGCTCCCCAGGCGCGAGAATAAATTCTTTCTCCTTTTTTTCAATAATGGTAGCGGCCTGATTCCAGAACTTTACCGGTGCAACGACCATACCACATACGAGAAAGTGGGGGCAACCTTTGAATTGTAAATCCAGATTGTTCCCCTGTATGGTGATATCAAATAACCATGTTTGGACCCGTGGAATATAGTTGGTCGTTTCTTTTTGTGAGATCACAGTATCGCCATTGGCAGTAACCGAAAAACATGGTGGAATAAATGCCATATCGCCTGCTACCAACCAGCACCTGTATTTACCAGGGGATAAAGAAATTCGAAATATATTTACACCTGTTCCTTCATGAAAACTGTATTCAAGTTTGCCCTTTCTAAAGTCATCAGGAGGTTTCCTGGAAACCGCAATAACTCCATCTTTCATCCAGCCATATCCAATTTCTTGTTTCCACTGCTGATCTGGAGAAATCCTTACAAAGCCAGGTTCTGGGTTTTCTGCTATTGGTCCAAAATCAAAACAATAGATAGGCGAATTTTGAGTAATTTCCTGTGAGTATAAAGCAGGAAGGAGATTTAGAAGTATAGAAAAAACTATAAGATGAAGCCAATAACTTTGGCGTTTGACAGTTATATACATTAACTTATCCTCCATATTATTTTAGCCCATTCTTTCAAGGAATCAAATTTTTTGCTGTTAAACACGAAAATGTTCAGTACAATGATATAATAAAGATTGAATAAAATATCACCATAACTAGGAAATGTACTCCACGGAGGACATATGAACAAAGATAAATTTCAAGAATACGAAAAACTGTATGCTGATGCTTTGCTCAATGATTCTATACCTTTCTGCTTAAAATACGCTCCTGACAGGGCTTGCGGTGGCTATTTCCAATGTCTGGATTTTGATGGTTCAGTGGTCAGCACTGATAAGTTTATGTGGTCTCAGAATCGGGTGGTCTGGATTTTTTCAATGCTTTACAATAATCTTGAGAGAAGGCCTGAATGGCTGGAGATGGCAGAACTGGGTATAAATTTTTTAAAAAAATATGGAAGAGATGAAAATGGTGATTGGTATTTTGCTCTTGATAGAAAGGGTAGGCCAATTGTTAAAGCATACAATATCTTTGCAGACTTTTTTGCTGTGATGGCTTTTGCAGAATATGCAAGGGCTTCTGGTGATAGAGGGTGTGCTGAGATTGCCTTGAAAACATATGAAAGAATACAATTGAGGAAAGATAATCCCAAAGGGCAGTTCAACAAAGTAATAATCGAAAACAGAAATCTAAAAAACCTATCTTTCCCGATGATTAATCTTAATGTGGCAAGTATCATTTCTGGCATCAATAATGACACGGTATATGATGAAATCATTACAGAATGCGTGAAAGAAATAATGACAAAATTCCTTGACGAAAAACATCGGGTCATAAGGGAAAATATTGCTGTTGATGATACGACTATGGATGATATATATGAAGGTAGGCATGTCAATCCAGGGCACGGAATTGAAGCAATGTGGTTTGTCATGCAGGCAGCAAAACAGAAAGATGATTGGACAACCATTTACAAAGCGTGCCAGGCAGTCAAATGGTTACTTGAATTTGGTTGGGATAAAGAGTATGGAGGGATATTTTATTTTCTTGACCTGAGGGGGAAACCCCACATTGAACTATGCTGGGATATGAAACTTGAGTGGGTTCATGTGGAAGCATTGATTGCGACCCTTATGGGTTTTTCCCTTACTGGTGACCCTGAATTGTTTGAATGGTTTGAGAAAATTCACAATTATACATGGCAGCATTTTCCAGACAGAGAATATGGTGAATGGTACAAATACTTGAATCGCAGAGGAGAAGTTAACAACAGGTGCAAAAGCAACAAGTGGCAGAATTTTTTTCATTTACCGCGGGCGCTTTATTTAATTTCACATTTATGTAAGTCTTTACAAAATAAAGGTTTTTAAAAATATTGAGAGATTTTTATTAACCTTGGCTAATTTTGGGCTTCTGGTTTACAATCGATTCAATCAGTGAGACAGCATTTGGGACTGGAACTCCTGGAAGAATCGGTTTTGCCGGCGCTATGATATATCCTCCGTCTTTACCCATAATTTCCAGGCATCGGTTTACCTCGTCTCTTACCTGTTCAGGTGTTCCAAAAGGCAGTGTTTTTTGTGTGCTGATACCTCCGGCAAAGCATAAATCACGTCCAAAATCTCTTTTAAGCGCAAAAATATCCATTGTCTCTGGTTGTATGGGCTGAAGTATGTCAACGCCTACTTCAATCAAATCAGGTATAATTGGGCTGATATGCCCGCAGGAATGTAGGTAAACCTTTTTTCCTGCTTTTTTTATTCTACTGTACATTTTCTGTATTCGCGGCTTGATAAACTTCCGCCACATTGCTGGACTCAAAAGCATTGTATGTTCTCCTCCATAGTCATCGCTGAAGCCAATGGCATCAATAGAATTTCCGTAAAGTTCAATAAGTTTATCAATAATTCTAACCGATAGTTCTGCAAGGCTGTCGAGCAATTCTTCAACAAACCTCGAGTGTTCACAAAAATCCGTCATAATTTCCTGGAAGCCACGCATTGCCCATGTTCGTTCAAAAAACAGTAGTCCCAACTGTACTATTTTGAACCGGTCATGATACTCTTTTAACCAGTTCTCAATATGCGCATAATGGGAAAAAGTTGAAAGATCAGGAAACTTATATCCTGTTAGAGATGGTTCGGTTAGCGCGGGCTTCACAACATGCAGAATATTTCCCTTCTGCCAGATAGTGCCAAATTCATCTCTGGATGTACCATCGGACTGGACACATTGCTCAGCAGTAATTTCTATCATCACAGTGTGGTCGTAAATATAATTCTTTTTTAATTCGGGATTATTGTAATGGTTTATCAGGGATTCAAGCATTTCAGGGTCGATCCAGATATAGTACGGGCAGATGTCTGGTTCTTTGAAAGAAAGTGCCGTATAAACCCGGTTTCTGAAAATAGATTGAACAGTGTCCATTATTGATAATTTGTATTGCAATGTTATTTTTACTGGCTACAGTATATGCCTATGGAGGCATTTTGTCAAACTTTTTTAATCATTTTGACAATTTCCAAAAAAAGTGTTATTCTTAATGGGGACGAATTGAGCACAACATTTCTGCCATTTCAATGAAAAAGAAACTTGTTTCCAGTATAAAAGAATATCAGCAATTAATCTCCATATTCAATTCTCTTGACGAACTTATTTACATTGTTGACCCAGAAACCTACAAAGTCCTTTATGTTAATCCAATTTTGATAAAAACCTTTGGAAACGTGATAGGCAAAAAATGCTACAGGGTATTTCAAAACCTGAACAAGCCGTGCAGTTTTTGTACCAACAAATACATTTTTGGCCCAGATGCAAAACCAGTTTATATCTGGGAATTCCAGAACAAAGTGAATAAACGATGGTATCGCTGTATTGATAGGCCTTTGACCTGGATAGATGGAAGAAAAGTCCGTTTTGAACTGGCAATTGATATTACTGACAAAAAATTGCTTGAAGAATCTTTAAGAAAAAGCCAACAAAGATATAAAGACCTCTGGGATAATGCGCCAGTTGCTTATCACATAGTTGATAGAAACGGAACAATAAAAGATGTGAATAAAACTGAACTTAAAATGCTTGGGTATTCCAAAAAAGAGATGCTGGGTAAACAGATTTTTGATTTTATTATTCCATCTCAAAGAAAAGCAGCGCGAGAAAGGTTTATGCGGAAGATGAAAGGAGAAAAGGTAGATAAAGATTATAATAGAATTTATCAGAGAAGAGATGGCACTTTTTTATATGTTTCAATTTATGATGTTCCTGAAAAGAATGAAAAGGGTGAAATTATTGGTATGCGAACTGCTATGATAGACATTTCAGAATTAAAAAAGATGGAAGAGACCCTGAAGGAATTATCACTGAAAGATGAACTTACCGGTCTATACAACAGGCGCGGCTTTTTTACTCTTGCAGAACAGGAAATTCGTAGAACCCAGAGAAGCAAAACCCCTTTTCAAATACTTTTTATTGATTTTGACAATTTGAAAATCATCAATGACACAAAAGGACATGTGGCAGGCGATGAAGTTTTAAAAAAACTGGCAGAAATTCTGAGAGATACATTTAGAAAATCAGATATTATAGCAAGAGTTGGTGGAGATGAGTTTGGAGTTCTTGCGGCAGAGGTAAAAGGTGGAAAACAGGTAAGTGTTTTGATTGACAGATTGAGAGAAAAAATAAGGGCATTCAATAAGAAACAAAAAAATAAGTATCAGATTTCAATCAGCATTGGCACAGTCAGGTATGATGGTAATAGTCCAGTCACAATTGACAGATTACTTGCCGAAGCAGACAGAAAAATGTATCAGGAAAAAATTGCAAAATACAAACTTGCAAAATTGTCAAATGAGAAACATGTTTGACCAAAAATAAGGCAAGAATTCCTTCCAGTCATGGTTTTTATATGTCCAGTCGTATCAAATGAGAGTTTGAAATTTGATTAAAAAATGATAGAATAATATTGATCGCCAGACATATAAATCCGTGGAATTAAAGCCGCCTTAGCTCAGTGGTAGAGCAGGGCACTTGTAATGCTCAGGTCCGCGGTTCAAATCCGCGAGGCGGCTCTGAAGGGTATATTCTGTGGATATCACTCACCTTAACTTGTGGGATTTTATGTCTGAAAGACAGACCAATTTTCGTTTTCTATGATGATACCGGTGCTGGCGTGAAAAATATGAGAAAAGATTTCTGTGAGAAAATGCTTCCACCCTGTTCAACTGGATTCAACAAATTTCTTGAACTCAATGACCTGATGGTAGAATATGCGCTGAGACCCTATGATAGTTATTTTATTCTGAAACCCCAACCTGGTAAGACCATTTGAACAGAATTATAATGTTAGAAACAAACATCAGGGGGTACAGATGGAGTATGTTGTGACAAAAAATGACATTGTTTCAGGATTGAGAAAGCTGGGACTTAAAAAAGGAGATATTGTCCTTGTTCACAGTTCATTGAGCAGTTTGGGTAAGGTTGAAGGCGGTCCAGAAACAGTAATACAGGCGCTTGTTGAAGTGGTTGGAAGGACCGGTACAATTATGATGCCATACCCGTTGGGCAATGCAACAATCGCTAAAGTATTCAGTTCAATGAAAGGCGTGATAAAAAGTATACATCCCACACACTCTGTTTCTGCACTGGGGGCAAAAGCAGAGTACTTAACAAGGGACCATGATAAGATGCCCACTGCCTGCGGGAAAGGAACACCATTTGGGAAACTTGTTGACCTTGGCGGATATATCTTGTTAATAGGAGTTGACCAAGATAGAAACACAACCCTTCATACTGCAGAAGATTATGCAGACCTGCCATACCTTTCAGAGAAAGAATTTAAGTATGTGGACGCAAATGGCATTGAAAAGACAATCGTTCTGAAAAGGTTTCCAGGACCTCACAGAAATTTTATCGGCATGGACAGAATTTTTCTCGCAAAGAAAATCATGAAGATAGAAAGAATCGGAAATGCCATGGTACGTCTTATTGATGCAAAGAAAATGATAAAGGTGTGCCTTGATGAACTGAAGAATAATCCTGCCGCATTTTTGTGTGAAAACCCAAACTGTGCTGACTGTGTGATGCAGAGAGGAAAAATCAAAGAGGCGAGATTGAAAAAAGAGTGTTTCACTCCTTCGGCAACAAGTAGCCGTGTTGCTTCAGAACCTGAAGAGATGTTAAAAATCCTTCAGGGACAGGGAATAAAAACAATAGAACTTGATGCTATATGGGACAAGCCAATAACAAAACTTGTTCCGTCTGAAATTGAGTATTTAAAGGAGTTATTCGCAAAAAATGGTTTTTCGGTTGCGGGTATATCCTGTAAAGAGAATTGTGAACTGGAAAAGTGTCTTGATATTGCGGGGTTTTTCGGCGGAAAATACGTTGTTTTGCCACCTTTCGCTTTCTTACAGGATATTCAAAAGCAGAAGCAACAATTTCTTGAATCACTTTTTTCCATGATTGAAATTGCAAAGAAAAAAAATATTGTGCTTTTAATAGAAAACAGGCCAGACACTGTGTGCGCCAGGTCTTCTGATTGTCTTGAAATTCTGGGAAAGGTTAACTCTCCATACTTAAAACTGGCTTTCAATCCTGCAAATTTTGCGATTGCTGGAGAAAAGCCATTTGGAAAGGTTCCTCCAAAACTGAGAAGACGCGCGTTTGTTGTTTATATCAACGATGCATTGTTTTCAGGGAAACCACAGATTCCTGGATATGGCAATGCTGAGATAAAAGAATTGATTTCAATTTTGAGGTGCTGGTGTTTTCCAGGATATTTCTGCTTAAAACCGGAAACAGCAGCAGGCAAGGAAATTTTTAATTGTGAGGCGAATGCATTCTGGCATTTGCTTGAAACAATGTGAAAACATGAAAATCATAGACCTTACACAAAAAATAACGAAGGATTTCAGAACAGACATTGTGAATATTGTTCTGTCTGGCAGCAAATACCACGCATTTGTTCATCAATTTCATCTTTCTTCTATGGCAGGAACTTACATTGATTTTCCAGGCCACATCAAAGAGTTTGATAATGGGTTTGATTCATCAAATTATCCAGTGGAAAAACTTTTTATGGTGGATGCCACTGTGATAAAACTCAATCGTTCAGGCAAACAGAGGGAAATACACTCTGAAGAACTTGAAGCAGCAGGTGTGGCGCTTGATACGCCAGCTGTGATTGTTGATGCTGGATGGAATGCGCTCAAAGAAAAAAATCAGGATGAGATATATTTTTTTGAGAAGGATGCCATAACCTGGTTCATCTCAAAAAACATTTACCTTTTTGTTTCAGATGTGTACGAAAATCACAAAGATCCGCGAGGGATATTTGTTGAATTTTTCAGAAAAGGAATTCTGACTATTTGCAATCCTGCAAATCTTGAAAAAATTACGGCATCGAAAGTCAAACTTTGCATTTTCCCGCTCAGAATACCTGGTGCGACTCAGGTCCCATGTCGTATTATCGCAGTGATGTGATGTATTATTGTTGACAGCCCGATACAACCCACTTTTCAGAGCCAAGCGCTTCAGCGTGTCCATCCACAAACACGACATACTTTGCTGTAATATCCATCTTTTTATTACTTCTTTGACAAATTTCATGGGTTTCTGGTGATACAATGGGATCGGCTTCAATAATGATAAATCTTTTTGCGAGATTTATCATAAAATTTGACAAAACTTTACATTACGAATTAAATTAAGTTCTGAAATAACAAAACCGATTTTGTCTGTAAACCTAACACAGGAGTTACAATGAAAAGGTTTACCATTATGTGCTTATCCTGCTTTATCGCAATGTCTGCTGGTGCTAAAGAAATCAACCTTGCAAAAAATGGAAAGGCGCTTTTTCCTGTTGTTGTGAGTGAAAAAGCATCAGAAAATGTGAAAAAATCCGCAGAAGAATTGTGTCAGTATCTCAATAACATTACAGCCGCAGAATTTCAATTAATATCTGGAGATAGTAGTAGCGGTGTTATCGTAGGAATAGTGTCAGATTTTCCATCTTTTCCATACTCAAAACTTTTTGATGATAAAGATCCATTCAGAAAGGATGAATATGTGATTAAAAGTCACAGCAAGGGTTTGCACATTATTGGTGTGACAGACCTTGCAGTTCAGCACGGAATATGGGATTTCCTTCACAGGATTGGCTACAGACAGTTTTTCCCTGGCAAAAACTGGGAAATCATACCCGCGACAAAGGATTTGAAGGTAGATATTGATGTTTATGTGAAACCATCGTTTTATGGAAGAAATATTGGTAAGGGTCATTTATTCTGGGGACCCAACAAAATCACATGGAACGACTGGATGAAAAAAAACAGGATGCAGTGTGGACTTTTTGTTCCTTGTGGGCATGCATATCAGGCGATATTGAGAGAATTCAAATCTGTGTTTGACCAGCATCCAGAATATCTTGGGCTTGTTGGTGGAGAAAGAAAATCATCCAAGTTTTGCATATCAAATCCTGGTTTACAGAAACTGATTGTTGAGTATGCCCTGAAATATTTTGAGAAAAA
>Ga0116165_1001045_pt1 | contig 22393 bp, 18 predicted proteins | sample AD_JPNMR1_MetaG_FD_89885 | JGI IMG/M metagenome (GOLD analysis project Ga0116165, IMG submission 89885) | Active sludge microbial communities of municipal wastewater-treating anaerobic digesters from Japan - AD_JPNMR1_MetaG | ecosystem: Engineered > Bioreactor > Anaerobic > Digestate | place...
AAGCAGCCTCAGCAACAACAACCGGATCTGCTGCCATTCATCTTGCACTAAAGTTAGTCGGGGTTAAAGAGGGAGATATTGTCTTTTGTCAGTCATTGACTTTTTCAGCAACAGCCAATCCAATTATTTATGAGAAAGCTACTCCTGTTTTTATAGATAGCGATTATACTACATGGAATATGAATCCTGATTTATTGGAGCAGGCTTTATTGAAATATAATGGGCGTGTGAAAGCGGTATTGGTGGTTCATATTTATGGCCTGTCGGCGGATATGGATAAAATTGTTGAACTATGCCGTAAGTATAATGTATCACTCATAGAAGATGCTGCGGAATCACTGGGAACTTATTATAAAGGCAAGCACACAGGAACATTTGGTGATGTTGGGGTGTTCAGCTTTAATGGCAATAAGATTATAACTACCTCTGGCGGAGGCATGATTGTTTCCGATAACGAAGAGAAGATTGCTAAAACCAGATTCTGGGCAACACAGGCTAGGGATAAAGCAAGGCACTATGAGCATAGTGAATTGGGTTACAATTATCGCATGAGCAATATTTTGGCCGGCATCGGAAGAGGACAGCTTAAAGTATTGGACCAGAGAGTGGCTAAGAAGAAGTACATATTTGAGTATTACAAGAGAGAATTAGGTGGACTTGAAGGGTTAGAGTTTATGCCAATCAATGATTGGAATGAGCCTAATTACTGGTTAAGTGTGATAACATTAAACGGCCCGGTGAAGCCTGTCCAAGTTATAGATGCATTGGATGCTGAAAATATCGAGTCGCGTCCGGTATGGAAGCCTATGCATATGCAGCCGTTCTTTGCCGGGTATGATTATATAGGCGGAGATGTTAGTGAGAAATTGTTTGAGACAGGTGTATGCCTCCCCTCCGATACCAAGATGACGGATAATGACTTAGAGAGAGTTTGCAGGATTATTAAAGGATTGTGGAAGTAAATGAAGCGAAAAAAAGGGTTCTATGAAAAGTACATAAAAATACCCCAGGATTTTATACTGTCTTTGATTGCACTAATTGTGTTGAGCCCGGTATTTCTTGTCGTTGCGGTTTTGGTAAGAATAAAGCTGGGCAGCCCTGTGCTTTTTACTCAATATAGATTGGGACTCAATGAAAGAGTATTTAAGATGTATAAATTCAGAACAATGACAGATGAAAAAAATGAAAATGGAGATTTGCTGCCTGACTCCGAGAGACTTACCAAGTTTGGCAAAATATTAAGAGCTACAAGCTTGGATGAACTTCCCGAACTGTGGAACATAGTTCGTGGCGATATGGCACTTGTAGGGCCTAGGCCTTTATTGGTTCAATATTTGGAGCTTTACAACGAGCATCAAAGGAGAAGACATGAGGTGAGACCGGGCATTTCAGGTCTTGCACAGGTCAGTGGACGCAATGCATTAAGCTGGGAAGATAAGTTTAGGCTTGATATTGAGTACATAGATAAAGTGAGCTTCATAGGCGATTGGAAGATTATATTTCTTACTATAAAGAATGTATTCAAAAGAGAAGGAATCAGTTCAAATACATCGGATACAATGGAGCCCTTTAGAGGTTCTGTTGATAAGACAAAGAGATAAATTCATGTAATTTCTTAAAATAAATTGTTTTTGAGAGGAATGTACCGACCGTGAAGGATAAACTCATCATTATCGGTGCCGGCGGACACGGAAAGGTTGTTGCCGACATTGCAATAAAAACAAATAAATGGCAAAATATAGCATTCCTCGATGACGAGTCGAATAAGACAAATCTAGGGATTATGGTCATTGGTAAAACATATGATGTTTCTAAATATAAAGATGAAGCAGACTTCTTTGTGGCTATTGGGAACAATGCCGCAAGGGAGAATATTCAGGAAAAGCTAATAGCTAATGGGGCTTCTATAGCGATTTTAATCCATCCTGATGCAACTATAGGAGCTGATGTTGAAATCGGTATTGGAACAGTTGTGATGGCGGGCGTGGTGATTAACAGTTCAAGTAAAATCGGAAAAGGCTGCATTATCAATACAAACAGCAGTATAGATCATGACAATATTATTGAAGATTATGTTCATATATCTCCCGGAGCAAACTTAGCCGGAACTGTTAAAGTCGGCAGGGGAAGCTGGCTTGGCATAGGAAGTATAATAAGCAATAATGTCAGCATTTGCAGTGGATGCATACTTGGTGCAGGTGCAGTGGCGGTAAAGGATATTACCGAGCCCGGGACATATGTGGGGGTTCCGGTGAGAAAGATTAATTAGTTTTTGTAAATCGAATTTGCAAAACAAATAATGAGGAAGGTAAATTATGAATTATTTTGTATATGTAGATGGGATTCTTGGAGTTAAAACTAATGAAAATCAGTTTGCTTGGTCTTACGGAACCGTTGCACCTAAAAGCACAAAAGAAAAGTTTGATGCCTGCATGATAAAAATTAATATTGAAGTAAGGCCTTCAAAAGAGGTTTTTGATAGAGATGTTGATTTTGACAAAAAAGGTAAATACCACTATTTTTGTGCTGATAAAAATGAAAACAAAGTTTATTATGAAAGAAATTTTTTCGGCAAAAGTAAATTAAGATACTCAATTGAGTTAAATAATAACGAAATAAATGTAGTTGTAGGTAAAAACTACATGAGATACATAAAACATAGAATTATGGGATTGCATTCCATGGCTTATACTTTAACGGATATAACTGCCGGTCTTCTCTTAAAGAATGGAATTGCTACTATTCATTGCTCGGCGGTTAATAAAGGAGAACAGTCCATAATCATATTTGCACCGCCAAATACGGGAAAGACTCTTACAAGCATTCAGCTATGTAAAAATAATGGGTTTAAATTTATTGCGGAAGATTTCGCATTAACAGACGGAGAAAATGTATGGGCAGTTCCCTGGACCAGTACATTTAGATACTATAACGAAATTAATGAATCTAAAATTGATTCGATTGTCAATAGGATTACATCTGTTCTGCCGGTTATGGAGTTGATATCCGTTAAAAAGAACAAATCAATTGATGCATATCTTGGAAAAGATGTTGTTAAGCATTTTTCAAAAGCAACGGATATTGTGGTTCTTGAAAGAGGAGCGGTGAGAGTTGAGAAAGATAAAACAGAAGGCTTGAGAAAGCTGATTAATCTAAATAAATATGAATTCAATTATCATAAAGCACCTTCTATTTTGGTTTTGGACTATTTTAACGAAGATTTTTCTCCTGAAGTGATGCATGAGACTGAAAAAAATATTTTAAGAAAGCTTATTGATAATTGCAGCTATGTATCGATTTCAGCAGAAAATGCTTTGGATTATGCAAATATAGTTCTTGATGAAGTTGTAGAGATAAGATAATGAAAAAAATTGTGCATGTTTTTACAGTATCTATGTCATTAGTTTTCTTAGAAGGTTTATATGATAAATTTAAAAAAAACGGATATGAATTAATAGTCATATGCTCAGACGGCTACGAAGCCAGATATGAGGAAAGTATCGGCAATATAAAATTCTATCCGGTCAGTATGAGCAGGGGCATAAACCCCATTAAAGACCTGTTTGCTTTAATTAGAATAATATCAATTCTTAAAATCGAAAAACCGCAGGTTGTTCATGGTCATACTCCTAAAGGCGGGTTATTGGCGATGTTAGCTTCAAAGTTTTTATCAATCAAAAATAGACTTTATCATTTACATGGTTTGAAATATCCGGGTGAAAAAGGAATAAAGCGGTTAATCATTAAGTGGATGGAAAAGACAACTGTCAAGCTTTCGGCAAATGTTTTTGCTGTAAGCAATAGTCTTAGAGAATACGCCATCAATTCCGGTTTGGGATCGGCTGAAAAAATAAGCATATTGCTAAACGGAAGTGTTAAAGGAATTGATCTTAAAATGTCGGAAGAGATAAGGAACCGTAAAAAACAGCTGATTTCTGAATTAGGGATAAAAAAGCATAACATTACAATTGGGTTTGTTGGAAGAATAACCGAAGAAAAAGGTGTTTTTGAGCTTTTTGAAGCTTATAAAAGGTTAATGGAACTAAAATATGATGTGGGATTGGTGTTATGCGGTTTAATGGAAATTAAAAGTGAAAGAAACAGAGCTTTGTTTGATGAGATTTTGAAATTGGATGGTGTCCAATATTTCGGCCAAGTTGATAATCCACTGGAGTACATGGTGTGCTGTGACATATTTGTATTACCGTCATGGAGAGAAGGATTCGGTTTGGTTAATATTGAAGCCAATTCTGTGGGTGTACCTGTTATAACAACCGATATCATAGGCTGCAAAGATTCTATTGAAAATGGCAAAACAGGCATTCTTGTTGAGAGTAAAAATAAGGATGAATTGATAAAAGCATTGGAGTATTTGATAAAAAATACTCAAAAGAGAATAGATATGGGCCAAAACGGTATTAAAAGAGTTGAGATGTTATATGACAGAAATGCAATTTGGGATGAATTATTAAACGAATACAACAAAATGGTTAAGGAGGTGGAAATTTGAAAGCTCTATTTGTCCACGGATTTAAATTTTTTGAAGATTCAAGAGGGAATTTATATCTGCGAGGATATGACAACGCTATTTGGAATAGATATTTAAAGCTATTTGATGAGCTTTATGTAATAGGACGCAAGATATCTGTAATTGATATGGATACGGCTGGATTCAACAAATTTGAAGGAGATAAATTATTTTTCATAGAGGTACCGGATATATATGATGCGAAGAATTATTTGAGAAACAATATTGTATTTAAAAATATGGCATATAAGATAATTGACGACGTGGATGTAATAATTACAAGACTGCCCGGAACTTACTCATCAAAGATAATTAATTATGCAAAGAAGAAAAACAAACCTTATCTAATCGAATTAGTGGGTTGTCCCTGGGATGCTCTGTGGAACCATAGCATAAAGGGGAAATTAGCTGCACCGTATATGTGGTACTCAACGAGAAAGGCTGTTATTAATGCTCCATATGTTTTATATGTAACTAATGAGTTTTTACAGAGAAGATATCCTGCAAACGGCAGGCATATAGGTTGCTCCGATGTTAGTTTGCCTTTATTGGATGAGGAAATATTAAAAAACAGACTAAATCGTATAGAGCAAAGGAGTGGAAATAAACCCATTGTAATAGGAACAATCGGAGCTACGAATGTACGATATAAGGGACAGCAGTATGTAATAGAGGCTATCAGTTATTTAAATAGGCAAGGTTATGATTTTCAATATCAAGTTGTGGGTGGCGGGGACAGGAGCTTTTTGATGTCATTGGCGGAAAAATACGGAGTTTCCCATAAGGTTAAATTTTTAGGGTCACTGCCTCATGAAAAGGTATTCGAATACTTGGATAATATAGATTTATATATACAACCCAGCAAAACAGAGGGTATGCCGAGAGCTCTGATAGAGGCTATGAGCAGAGGCTGTCCTGCCATAGGTTCAAATACCGGAGGTATTCCAGAATTGCTTAATAAAGAATTTGTATTTAAAAAAGGCTCGGTAAAAGAGCTGTGTAATTTGCTAAAGAGATTAAATAAAGAAGAAATGCAAAAAGAAGCTAACCGAAACTTTGAAAAAGCCAAAGAATACAATAAAGAGTTGTTGGATCAAAAAAGAACTGCTTTTTTTAAAGAGTTTGTTCGTATGGTTTAATGATATGATGACAGAAGGGAGCTATAATAATTGATATTTTTTAATATCTATTATTAATTGAAAGATGATAATAATAATTAAATTTATAACAATTTTCATCGGAACAATTACTGTCACAAAAAGTATATTGGATTATTTCAAAAAAAAGAATAGCAATATCATAATATATCCTGAAGCAGTATTTTACTTTTTTTTCTATGTACCCATTATTCTGGATTTGATATTTGGAAGTCCCGTATACCCATCAATATATTGGGGGTTTATTGAGACTCATGATAATTTTTTTACAGAAATAATATATTGCATAATTATACTGTACATATTGTTAATGTTTAGATATTTTCAAAAGAAAAATGTTTATACAATAAGAAGATTAATGAGCAGGTGAATGAAGCCAATATAAAAGAGCCTAAAAACTTGGAAGAACAGGCTATCAGTCTGGTAGGAAAGGATATTTACGAAAAGCTGGTTAAAGGTTATACCGAGAAGCAATGGGGAATGAAGGCAACGGAGCTTCCACCATTTATTATAAAGAGACTGCCTGTAAGATTTGTTTATGACAACAATTATTTCGATGATAAATATCAGGGAATTCCCATAGGAGGATATACAAGAATTATTGAAAAGCTGCTTGAAGGAATAGAAGTTAAGTTAAACACTGATTTTTTTACCTATAGAAAAGAGTTGAAAAATATAGCACACAAGGTATTATTTACAGGAATGATTGATGAGTTCTACAATTATCGATTTGGGGAATTGGAGTATAGAAGCCTTAAGTTTGAGCATGAGCTTTTAAATGAGGAAAATTATCAGGGCAATGCGGTGATAAACTATACCGAATACGATGTGCCTTATACAAGGATTATAGAGCATAAGCATTTTGAATACGGGACCCAATCCAAAACAATAATCACAAAAGAATATCCTGTGAAATGGAAGAAAGGTGACGAGCCCTATTATCCGGTAAATAACCATAAAAACAATGCAATATATGCTAAATACAAAGAATTAGCAGAAAAAGAAACAAATGTTATTTTTGGAGGAAGGCTTGCAGAGTATAAATATTATGATATGCATCATATTGTAGAAAATGCTTTGAGAAAAGTAGATGAAGAATTGGTAGAGTAAGGAATTGTTAAAATGAGTAAAAGCATAGCTAAAAATTTAGGATACAATCTTTTGCTAAATGCAGTCTCATTGATTCTGCCTCTAATAACCATGCCGTATATCTCCAGAGTATTGGGAGTTGATGGAGTAGGTATATACAATTACACATTGTCAATTACACAATATTTCATCATATTTGGTTCTTTAGGATTAACAATGTATGGAAATAGGCAGATTGCATATACAAGGGACGATAAAGAAAAGATGTCGAGGACATTTTGGTCCATATTGATATTGAGAATTACGTCAACAGGTTTTGCAACGGTATTATATTATTTGATTTTCGGTAATATCGATACATACAGGGAAATTTATATGATTCAGGCTATTAATATTATTTCCGCCATGGTGGATATTTCATGGTTATATATTGGGCTTGAAGATTTTAAAAAGACAGTAACAAGAAACCTGGCTGTTAAGATTATAGGAGTCTGTCTTATATTCTTATTTGTAAAAACACAAAACGACCTGAAATTGTACGTTTTAATAAATGTACTTATGGTATTATTGGGAAATCTCATAATGTGGGTTTATTTACCCGGAATATTGATAAAAACAAAAATAAGAATTAGAGAAATAAAAGACCATCTTCTGCCTGCTGTTCAATTGTTTATACCTCAGATTGCAATTCAAGTTTATGTAGTAATTGATAAATCAATGATTGGTTTGCTTTCTAATGTTGAAGAAGTGGGGCTGTATGCACAGGCTGAAAATATTGTAAAAGCAGCTTTGGCAATGGTAACTGCACTAGGTACGGTAATGCTGCCGAGAATGAGCAATATTTTTGCAAATGGAGATAAAGAAAAGATGGACAGCTATTTGAATGCCAGCTTGAGAGGTGTAGCTTATGCAGCAGTACCCATGTTTATCGGAATTGCATGCATATCCAAGGAATTTGTAGGTTGGTTTTTTGGGGCCGGATTTGAACTGGTAACATACTTGATAATGGTTATTTCTCCGATTTTGTATTTTATAGCCATGAGCAATGTAATGGGAGTGCAGTATTTATTGCCGTCAAATAGAATAAAAGCGTTTACGGTTTCCGTAACAACCGGTGCAGCAGTTAATGTAATACTAAATTTTCTGATGATACCGCCAATGAAATCCCTTGGTGCATCTATAGCAACAGTTGCTGCAGAGTTCTCTGTTGCCGGAGTTCAATTCTATTATTTAAGAAAAGAAATTAAAGTCGAATTTTATTTGGAAAGCTTTATTAAATATATATTTGCATCAGCAGTTATGGCTGGTGCTATAAGAATAATCGGTAATATTATGGGCGTGGGAATTGATACTACAGTTTTACAGGGTATAATAGGAACTATTGTTTACATAATTGTATTGATACTGCTTAAAGAAAAAGTTAATTTAATGCTTTGTACAGCGGTGTCAAACAGAATCGGAATTAGATTAAGAAGATAAAAATATGCAAAAGATGTAACAATTACCGCTTAAATTAATATATATATTATATATTTATATAATTATTAAATTCGTCTTTGCCGAGCTTTTACAGGCATGTCTCAAAAAATATTGAACAAGGCGGATTAATAATTATATAACAAGTATGAAGAGATGAAGGTGATAGCCGTGGAACTTAAGGAACTTCTCAATATATTTTATAAAAAGCTATGGCTCATAATATCTTTGCCTTTAATTGCAGCAATTATTGTAGCTTTTTTTAGTTTATGTATATTGAGCCCGGTCTATGAATCGGGTTCTACGCTTTATATTATCAATAAAAGCACCAATGAAAGCAATATCAGCTATAATGAGATTTTAACCAATCAGATGTTTGTAAAAGATTATAGAGAGCTTATTAAAAGCAGATCGGTAACAAAAGAAGTTATAGAAGAACTGAAAATAAATGATCTTACTCCTGATGAACTTGCAGAAAAAATAAAAGTAGACACGAAAAGTGAAACACGAGTATTGGATATAAGAGTACAGGATTCTGATCCGCAAAGAGCAAAGCTGCTTGCTGAAACAGTAAGTAAAATATTTATAAAAAAGTCCATTGATCTTATGAATGTCGATAATGTAAATATAGTTGACAATCCTGAAATTCCTGAAGAGCCTGTGTACCCAAAACCCTTAAAATATTGCATATATGTATTCCTGGTAGGCATTGTTGTAGCATTAGGTATTGCTTACCTGTCGGAGTATGTAAATGACAAAATTGTAAGTACGGAAGACGTGGAAAATCATATGGGCCTTACCGTAATAGGTATAATACCTTTACTGAAGGTTAAATAGGGGGAGGGAGCAACTTTGTCTGAAGCAAAATATGATATAAAATATAAACTTAGTGATACTATTGAAGAAGCCTATAAGGTATTGAGAGCAAACATACTTTTCAGCAATTCAAACAATCAGATAAAAAACATTACTGTAACCAGCTATACCCCTGGCGAAGGAAAAACTACTACATCCGTAAACCTTGCAATAACCATGGGAAAGTCCGGTATGAGGGTACTATATGTTGATGCCGATTTAAGGAAGCCAATGACATATAAGACTCTTATAAACGCCAGTTTCAAAGGACTATCCAATTATTTAATGGGTAAGGCGGACTTAAATGAGATAATAAACAGCACAAATATTGATGGTTTTTATTTTATATCCTGTGGAATAAAACCGCCTAATCCCGGAGAATTGATTTGCACCGAACGCTTTACAGAGTTTTTAAATAAGGTCCGGGAGGAGTTTGATCTTGTCATAGTAGATACTCCACCCCTTGGAAGCGTTATTGACGCTGCCGTAATAGCAGCACAGACAGATGGAACCATTCTGGTTATAAAGCCCGGTACGGTAAAGTTTAGGAATGCAATAATGATGAAGGAACAGTTGGTTAAAGCAAATGCAAAAATAATTGGAGTTGTTTTAAACAAGGTTGATAAAACAGACTACAAAAACTATTACTGTGGATATGATTATTATGGAACCAAAAGCAAATATAAAAAGAAGAGCTTAAAAAGCAGAATTCTAAAAAGAGGGATTAAACATGATTGACATACACAGCCATTTGATTTATGGAGTTGATGATGGACCCCCTACAATTAAGGAATCGATTAGAATGGTGTTGGAAGCGGAAAAAATGGGCATAAATACAATTATTGCCACGCCACATTATCGTAAGTCTTTATTTAAATCGGAGAATGCGTTGGAAAATTTTATGGAACTCAAGACAAGAGTTAAGGACTGCGACATAGAACTGCTTTTGGGCTATGAAGTTTATTTTGATTCTATATTGCCTGATGTTTTAGTTGAAAAAGACAGATATACGCTTAATAAATCAAAGTATCTGCTGTTTGAATTGCCCTTTGATGTTATACCGTTAAATGTTTCTGATATTATTCTAAATTTGCATATGGAAAACTTTATACCTATTATAGCACATCCCGAAAGAAACAGAAGTTTTGCTAGCAATTTCCAGTTGATTCTTGATTTTGTTGAAAATGGGTGCTTGGTGCAGTTGGATGCGGCCAGTATTTTGGGAGTATACGGATCTCTTGTAAAAAGATTTGCCAAAAATATTATCAAGCTAAACCTTGCACATTTTGTTTGCTCGGATGCACATAGTGCCGCTGACTACACCAATTGGTACCTTCCGGCTTATGAAAAGGTGAAACGTTGGGGTGGTACTGAGTATGCGGATGTATTGTTCTTCAAAAATCAGAAGACGCTTTTGGGATTGTAATAATTTTTTATAGAGGACAGGGATGGTATGATTGATTTTAAATGTTTCGATATCAAACAGGAAAATATTACTGCATATGCATCAAAAAGCTATGTAATTTTTAAGAGAATTTTTGATATAGCGGTTTCATTTTTAGGACTTATTCTTATCTTTCCTTTGCTTTTATTTTTTATGGCATATTTGTCTTATAGACAGTATGGTTTAATTTTTACATATAAGGAAGCAATAGGATTTGGAGGGAGGGTTTTTCGCATTTACAGGTTTTATAACAGGAGTGAAAATGATGAGAAAATAATGAAGTACCTTGAAAGCAATCTTAATCAATGTGAACCGGAAATGAATGAAAGGTACGAAAGAAAGCTTACCGCGATTGAGAGGATGGCATGCGGTGAGTTTATAACGAAAGCTTTACAGTTGATTAATGTTATAAAAGGTGAGATGAGCATAGTTGGCCCATTAGCAATAAACAGCAGCGAAGTGAAACACAATAAAAAATGGTTTGACGTGAGGCTCACTGCCAAGCCGGGGATACTAGGACTGTGGGATCTATATAAAAGGAAGTGTGACGGATACGATGAAATGATTTGGTTTGATTTTAAATACTTAAGAGAACGAGGGCTTATATATGATGTAAAGATTGTTTTAAAAGTACTTACTTTAAAAATAATGAACCATATAAAAAGGTAACATAATACACAAAACAACATACTATGTTTGTAGAGGACTAAAATTTTTATGATTATAAAGGAGGAAAAAATTATGCTTATAGTTATTTGGTTGATGATTCTTTTAATACCGGGATTGATTGGTGTATTTGCTTATGAATTTGTCAGCAGAAATCAGATAAGAGTCGGTTATAGGTTTATTTCTCTTGCATTAATATTTGATTTGTTTGCACTTATATTTAACCTGCTCTGGCTTAGATTCATAAAGCTAGTCTATGATTTTGATGCACTGTTGGTATATTTGAACTGCTTGAGTTTTACTCCTAAATATGCAATCCTTAACATTATCCTGTGTATTATTTATGGTGTGATTCTTGGTTTGATATGTAGGTGCTTTATTGGAAGAAATCATAGATATATCGAAAAAGGAAATTAAATAGGAATAAGAAAATAATAAATCGGTCAATTAGGTGAAATGAGGACTGTTGCGAAACTATCAGTTTTGTAACAGCCCTCTTTTTGATGTCTATGAACTTATTTTGGCTTTAAAACATAATATGTATAGAAACAGTTATTATGCAAATAGCTTGGTTTCATGTTTTTTTAGGGGGGAAGAGGGTTGAAAATAAATAAGAGAAAGATTTTATTTGTCATAGGAGATTTTATACTCTTATATATAGCTATTTATGCTGCCGTATTGTTGAGATTTGACGCAGATATTCCTCCAGGCTATATGAATAATATAAAAAACTTGTTTATTCTGGCGTGTTTGGTAAATATTCCAATGTTTTATTTATTTGGACTATATTCACGTTTGTGGGTTTATGCCAGTATTGAAGAACTCATACAGTTATTTTTGGCTACTGTAGCGGGAATGTTGGCTGAGTATATTGGTTCTATTATTCTTAATATTGATATGCCTAGGTCGGTTTATATCATTTCCTGGTTCATAACATTTATTCTGGTTGGAGGACTCAGGTTCAGTTATAGATTATTTAAAAAATTAAAAGGATTAAAGCACAGATTAAACCCAAAAAAGAGAATAATGGTGGTAGGTGCGGGTGATGCAGGCTCCATGCTCATTAAAGAAATAAAAAGCAGCAAGAAAAGCATATATGATCCTGTGGTTGCTATTGACGATGATGTCTCAAAGCATGGAACAAAAATAAACGGTGTTTTAATAGTAGGGGGAAGGGACAAAATTGTAAGTACGGCTCATGAATTGTATATTGATGAAATATTGATTGCTTTGCCGTCAATCCCAAAAAAAGAGGTTTCAAGCATTGTTAAAATATGCAAGCAAACACCGTGCAAGCTTAAGGTCCTTCCCGGTGTATACAATATAGTTAACGGGGAAGTAGGTATAAAGGAAATCAGAGATGTAAATATAGAGGATCTTTTGGCAAGGGATAAAATTGATTTGAATACCGAGGAAATAGCTCAATACCTTAAAGATGAAGTGATTTTGGTTACCGGAGGAGGAGGTTCTATCGGCTCTGAGATTTGTAGGCAAGTATTAAAATATGATCCCAAAATGCTTCTTATATTCGACATATATGAAAACAATGCATATGAGCTTCACAATGAACTTTTAAGTATCTATGACAACAAAGATAACATCAGGGTTATCATTGGATCCATAAGGGATGAGAAGAGATTGGAGCAAGTTTTTGTCCAATATAAGCCCACAGTTGTTTTTCATGCGGCAGCACACAAGCATGTGCCCCTTATGGAGGAAAATCCTCTCGAAGCCATTAAAAATAATGTTTTTGGAACTTTAAATGTAGTTCAGTGTGCACATCAATATAATAGTAAAAAATTTGTGCTCATTTCAACGGACAAAGCGGTCAACCCCACCAATATAATGGGGGCAACCAAAAGAATAGCCGAAATGCTCATACAATACATGGACCAACGAAGTGATACTGTATATACAGCTGTGAGGTTTGGAAATGTTTTAGGCAGCAACGGAAGTGTAATTCCGCTTTTTCAAAAGCAAATACAAAACGGAGGCCCTGTAACTGTAACTCATCACGAAATAACAAGGTTTTTTATGACTATACCGGAAGCATCGAGTCTGGTTATACAAGCAGGGGCAATGGCTGCCAGCGGGGAAATATTCGTGCTTGATATGGGAGAGCCCATTAAAATTGCTGATCTTGTGAAATCATTGATAGAAATGTATGGTCTGGAGCCAGGCGTTGACATTGAAGTGAAATATACAGGGTTAAGGCCCGGAGAGAAGCTTTATGAAGAGCTCTTAATGACTGAAGATGGGGTGGTTGTAACAAAAAATGATAAGATACTCATTGAAAAAAACTCAAAAGTAGATTTTGATCTATTGATGGAAGAAATAGATAAAATTAGAGATAAGGAATTTAGCAATGTAGAAGAAATAAAAGATTTTATTAAAAAGGTAGTTCCTACTTACAGCGGTTGACGTTACTTTCAACAGCTTTGGACAAATAGGAATTGATACTAATACGTGTTGATGCTATGATATAAATAGGTGGTATTGACATGTCCTATGAAATTGCAATAACATAAAATAATGACCTTGTGGAATATCGACGTATTTAGACCTCTATTGGACAAGAGTTGACATAAGCAAAGAAATATGACTAAATATTGGATGACATAATGATAATATAATAATGGGTGGTAAGATTGTATATAAAAGCAAAAAAGGATAAATTATATAGTATATCCTATCTAATAGAGCGTGAGGATGATTTGGCTAAATTCCGCAATTTCTTGAAACACTTGCCTGAAATGAAACGGGGGGTATTAAGAATTGCCGGTTTGCCCGACTCCGGACGGACATGCTTTTTGAATGCTATAGAGTATATAGCTTTAAGATACAATTACGATGTAATAACTCTTTTAACAAATCCATGCATTAAAACCGAAGAAAACATTAAATTGATATCGGATGTGGATAAAACTCGATTAAATATTAGCAATATAAGCCATAAATATACTGAAAGTATATTAAATGAAAGGATATTGAGCAATAAAAAAACGGGACTTATTTTGCTTGCAGATGATATAGGTAAGTTTGACTTTGAATCAATAAATCTTATATGCAGAATTTTAAACAATAAAAGATACACAAATATTGCACTGGTTTACACAAATGAGATTAAAGCAATAAAAGATATAGATTATGGCTGTGCTCCTTTGTATGAAACTATAAATTTAAGCCCATTATCTCCTCAAGGCGTACGTCTGTTGATGAATAACATATATAACTGGAATCCTCCGGATCTGTTTCTTGAATGGTTTTATAACGAAACAATGGGATTGCCGGGATTGATTAAAAGTGGAATTCAATTTTTAATTGGAAATGATATTTTAGTACATGATTCAAAATATGGATTTGATATAAAAAAGGAATATATAAACATAAAATTAAGTGAAGGAAGCCAAAGTAAAAGTTTTATAGCAAAAAACAATCTGCCTTCTGCTTTAACTGAGTTTGTCGGGCGCAGTACTGAGATTGAAAAAATCAATCAAATGCTTGACAGCGTAAGGCTTGTAACACTTACAGGACCGGGGGGCATAGGCAAAACAAGGCTTGCACTGCAGGTTGCTTCAATGAGACTTTATAACTATAGGGATGGAGTTTTTTTCATTCCTCTTTCTGCTGTTACAAAGGCAGATTCTATAGCGGCGTGCATTGCAAAGTCAATGAACATAATTGAAATACAGGGACAAAATATTTACAGTACATTAAAAAGTGCTTTGTATGACAAGAATTGCCTCATCGTACTTGACAACTTCGAGCATGTTATTGATGCAGCTTCAATTATATCCGATCTGCTTACGTCCACATGCAATTTGACAATTATGGTCACAAGTCGAGAACCGTTAAGGATTTCAGGTGAGCATTTATTCTGTGTTCCGCCTTTAGAGTTCGTAAATTTACAGGAAAAGATTTCTATTGAAAAATCCATACAACAACCTGCCGTTAATCTTTTTTTGCTGCGTGCAAGGGCTGTTAAGCCTGATTTTAAGATTACCGAAAGAAATGTGAAGGATATTATTCAATTATGTGCTTACCTCGAAGGTATACCTTTAGCTATTGAAGCTTGCAGCAGCAAATATAGAACAAATTTCTATACATAATATGCTTCGTCAGGGGCAAAACAGATTGATGTGGCTTAATAACGGAGCATGTGATTTGGAGTATCGCCAACGTACACTTAGGAATACTATCGAGTGGGGTTATAACTTGCTTAATGAGAACCAAAAAAGGCTATTCAGAAGGTTGGGTGTGTTCACAGGCAAGTTTGATTTAAAAGCAGTACAGGCTGTAACCAATTGCGAAAATGATATTGAAGATTTACCCAAAACAGTGTATTCGTTACTAAATAAGAGTTTTTTAACAAAGGTAACGGATATTGAGTATGAACATGAAGAATATGAAGAAAAATTCAGTATGTTGGAAATAATATGTGAATATGCAAGTGAGCTATTATCAATTAGCGAAGAAGAAAACTATATAAAAGAGTGCTATTGCGATTACTATCTGTCCCTTGTTACAGAAGCCGAGTTTAAAATGAATGGGCAAGAGCGTCAAAGGTGGCTTTGGGAATTGGAGTTTTCACATTCAAACATACTAAATGCTTTAAAACATTTACATATGACCGATAGCCATCAAAAAGAGTTAAAGCTGGCAGGAGCAATGGGATATTTTTGGGAAGTACGCGGTTTTTGGAATGAAGGTATTTCTATACTTGAATCTTTGGTTCAAAAATATGGAAGTTCTATAGAATCAAAGGATTATGTTAAAGTATTTGAATGGCTTGGAAGATTGACACATTTGCAGGGCAATCCGGAGAAATCTATTTCCATTTTAAGAAACAGCCTGTCACTTGCCAGGAAAATCGGGGACTTAATGGGGGAAGCTGCTATTTTATACAAACTTTCGTTAGCGGTTAGTATGCTGGGTAATCTTGAGGAGGAAGAAAAACTGGCAAACGGAAGTTTGAACATATACTCCCAAATTGATTATAAGCCTGGCATTGCAGAGGTTCTTCAGCACCTTAGTTTATTATATTATCAGAAGGGAGACCATTTAAAGGCAGAAGAGTGTTCTTACAAAAGTCTGGAAATATGTAAAGAATTAAAAGATAAGCGGGGTATGGCAAGAGCTCTTTGGAGACTTGGATTTGTAGCGAGAGGTAAGGGCATTTATGATGAAGCAATGAAAATGATAAATGAGTATCTGACATACTGCGAAGAGCTTGATGATAAAGAAGGTATAGCAAATGCACTGATCAGTATAGCTGAGTTGTCAAGGGCACAGAGCGATTATTCTGTTGCAGAGGATTATTATATAAAGGCTCTTAATCTTTCATATGAACTGGGGTATAAAGCTATAACAGCCCGAGTTCTTAAAGATATGGGTGAGATTAAGAGATATCAAGGCGATTTTGACAAAGCAATGGAGTTTTATAATAAAAGCATGGCCTTATCTGAGAAAATAGGATGCCTCGGAGAGATTGCTTGGCTCTATCGCAATATAGCGGAGTTGGAATATAGTATGGGAAATTATTTGAAAGCTGAGGAGCTTTATCTTAAAGGATTGAATGTTTTTTATGACAGCAAGGAGAACACTATCATGTTTGTTTTTCTGATATTTGGTGGGCTTGCAGCAGTTTCATCAAAGCTGGAAAAATTGGATAGGGCTGCCCGACTTTTTGGAGCAGCGGACAGGCTTTTAAATGTAGTAAGAAAGCTTGTATCGATAAAGGATATTTCAGAATATGCTGCACGCAGTACCGAGTTGAAAAATATTATGGATGAAAAAGATTTTGACAAGGCCTGGTGTGAAGGTAACCGGATGAGTATGGAAATGGCTATAGATTATGCTAAGGATATAATTAAAGATAACAAATTTGAGAAAAATATGGCAAATAAGATGACTGAGTATATCCAAGCAAACTTCTCAAGGGATATTTCTCTAGATGAAATATCGGAGTATTTTAATATGACATCGGCATATTTTAGTACATTATTTAAATATTATACAGGCCATAATTTTAAAGATTATCTAAATTCATACAGAGTAAAAGTATCGAAGGAGCTTTTGCAAAGCAGCAATTTAAAAATAAATGAAGTTGCCGAAAAGGTTGGCTGCAACAATGTAAACACATTTATTCGTATATTTAAAAAGTATGAAGGTATATCACCCGGTCAGTATTTTACTGAGAATCAGGGAAAAAATATTGTTCCTATTCAAAAAAAATAGATATAAATCAAAATTATTAAATATTTATATTGCATATACAAATAATTTAGAATATAAATAGAAGCTATTATGTTTGGAATTTGATACCGAACTTACAGCTCTTTTATATTTCTTTTTTTTTGAAAAGGGGGTTTTTTTATTGAAAAGGTTTATTTTAATTGCGATTATTTTTGTAATAACGTTAAGCATGATTCCTTTACAGCTTTTTGTTGCTAATGATGCATTTGCTGCGGGATCAAGTTTTTATGAAGAATTTAATTCTCATAACTCAAATTGGGAATACCGTACAGGACCTAACGGTTCTCCTTTTAACTGTATTTTCTTGCCGTCACAGGTATCTTTTGCTGACAGCAAAATGATTCTGACACTGGACAGGGACAATACCGGATCGGGGTATCCGTATAAAGGCGGGGAGTACCGTACTACTAACTTCTATGGGTATGGATACTACGAAGTAAAAATGAAGGCTGCAAAAAATACAGGTATTGTTTCGTCATTCTTTACTTATACCGGACCTTCAGACGGCAATCCATGGGATGAAATTGATATTGAAATTTTGGGTAAAGATACATATAGAGCCCAATTTAACTGGTATACAAACGGCAAAGGTGGACATGAGTACATGTACTACCTTGGATTTGATGCTTCACAGGATTTTCACGTTTATGGATTTGACTGGCAGCCAAATTCAATTACCTATTATGTAGATGGAAAAAAAGTATACCAAAGTTATCAGGAAATTCCTAGGACACCTGGAAAAATAATGATGAATATTTGGCCGGGAATTACTGTTGATGAATGGCTTGGTCCATATGACGGAAGGACACCGTTAAGTGCATATTATGAGTATGTTAGATATTCAGCGGAAGGGTATACTCCATTAAGTACACCTACACCTACAAGGTCAAATACACCTACTCATACGCCTACAAATACTCCAACTCCAACAAGGCCAAATACTCCTACTCCTACTACTAATCCTGCAGCAATAGGAGATTTTAATGGAGATAGAGTTATCAATATGGCTGATGTAATTGATTTAGCATCTAGATTTAATAAAGTTGTTGGAGATCCAAAGTATGATAGGAAATACGACTTGAACAATGATGGTGTAATAAATATGGCTGATGTTATAATCATTGCTCAAAAGTTTAACACAATGTATTAATTTATATATTTGGCATAGACTAAATGGTATTTGACAACTCAAAATAATTGCTATTATTTAAAATAATTACTATTAATAGTAAAATATAAATTTTCTTATAATGACAGGCATCCAATCCCTTCTTATAATTGGATGCCTGTCTTTTTTATGTGTAAAATTATTTTTTGAATACCTAGTTTAAACAGTAAAGATTTTACGAATAGGTATTATGAAAGGAAATATTTGATGGTTTCATCTATTGATGGATATGTCAAATGTATATGAAAGTAGAAGAATACTTATTTAGAGAGGAAATTTATCTGAAGGGGGAATTATCTTGAAAAAAGCATCAATTAAGAGATGTGTGCTATTTCTTACAATTATGCTGTTTTTGGTTTCTGTCTTTCCAATCAATCCCGCATTCATGCATACCGTGAAAGCTGCTACCCAAGCGACTTTCTATGTATCGCCTACAGGTGACGACAATAATCCGGGAACTTTAAACGAGCCTTTTAAGACCATCACTAAAGCACGAGATGTGGTGAGGACATTAAACAATAACATGACAGGAGATATATACATATATCTTAGAGGCGGTGTCTACAATATTACCAGTACCATCACGTTTGGACCGCAGGATTCAGGAACAAACGGGTACAGAATATATTATCAGGCATATCAAGATGAGACACCTGTATTAAATGGTGCAACAAAGGTTACAGGATGGACTCAACACAGCGGTAATATATACAAGGCACCTTTAAACCGATCTACAAAATTGAGAAATCTTTATGTAAATGATAAAAGAGCATCCATGACAAAAAAGACAGTCACTGCAAGGGGCGGTTACGGTACTTATTCGATAACTGCAGGACAAGCAAGCTGGGCTTGGACAAGCGGCAGCAAGAGTGATGGCGTTAAGTACAGCATATGGGATGTACCGGCAATTGCCAGTAATAAGGATGATCTTGAAATAGTGAACGGTACTACCTGGAACGAGAATATAGTCTGTACAAGAGATGTAATCACAGACGGTGATAGCAGGGTGCTTCTGCTGCAGCAGCCATATGGTGCTATAGCACAGACTCCCGGATGGGGTGCGGCTTTTGTTCCTTCCGGTACACATACCATTTATAATGCATTTGAATTTTTAAATTCTCCAGGACAATTCTATTTTGATAAGACCACCAAAACACTTTATTATTACATCCGCCCGGGTGAGAACATGGAAACAGCCGATGTTCAAGCTCCTGTGGTGGAGAAGCTCATAGATATTGCAGGAACATCAACTGCAAACAGGGTTAAGAATATAACATTCCAGGGCATTACATTTGCAAATACAGATTATAATCTTGTAAATGTTGGGGGTTCACGCGGTAAGACAACATGCCAGGCTGCACAAGCGTTTATAGCTTTTTATAATGATAATTGGCACAATACGAAATATGATCTTGTAGATACATTACCGGGAATGATCAACGTAAGTAACGCTGATTCCATTAACTTTATAAGAAACGTAATAAAGCACAGCGGCAGTGACGGTATCAATATGGCAAATGATGTAATCAATTCCAGTATTATTGGCAATTACATAACTGACATAACATCAAGCGGTATAACGGTGGGACATCCTCAGCATGTTTATATCGGAGACGGCGGAAATAGAGCAAAATATCCTATCGGTGTAGAAGGAGTTTGTAAGAGTATTGCCATTTCCAACAATATGCTGTACGACACCAGTACTGCTCCAGGATTTGGAGGGTGTGCAGCCATAACGGTGTACTTTGGAGATACGGTTGAAATTACATATAATCATGTTCAATCCACTGCCTATAACGGTATACATTTAGGATGGGGATGGTGTAATTTCCTTGATTCTACAACATGCAAGAACAACACAATAAGTTATAACAGGATTATCGATACACTGACTAGACTACATGACAGCGGGGGAATATATACCATTGGACAAATGCCTATCACCAACATTAATGAAAATTATGTAAGGGGTATTCCTCCTGCAACATACGGTCCGACTTACGGGCTCCATAACGATGAAGGAACTGCGTATATCATTGAAAATGACAATGTTCTCGATATTGACCCGGGAGTTAAGTATACCATCAACTGCGAGGATTTTGGACAAAAGCATGATTTAACAATACTAAGGACATATGCGACAGTCAATAAAATGGGGATCAATCCACCAAACAGTAAAATTGATCCGCCTATTGTAGTTTCAGATGCCGTATGGCCTTTGGCACAGTACAATATATGTTTGAATTCAGGAATTAAGGAAGAATATAGACATATTATACCGGATAGTTTGCTTTCAGTGCAGGATTATGTATTCCCTGCAAGCTGTGCTGCCTCAGCGGGAACCAATATAAATATAAGAAGCAGTGGAGACCCTTCGAATACTGTATGGTTTGCCCCGGCCGGAACTACCGATTTTGTTGAAGGAGCAACAATGACAAAAGCAGCAGGTGATGCCACATCTATTTCTGCTCCTTATACTGCCGGTACATATAAATTGTTTGTTGTCAATTCAAAAGGAGTAATAATCGGTGAATCCAATGCAAAGTTAAGGGTTTCGGGTTCGGCGACACCGCCACCTTCAGGTGTTATACCAACACCTACTTCCGGTCCGCGTTCGGCCTTTGAACAAATCGAAGCGGAAGATTTTGACAGCCAATTCGGAATACAGTTGGAAAACTGTAGTGAAGGCGGTCAGGATGTAGCATATATCGAGGATGGAGATTATGTTGTCTACAAAAACATTGATTTTGGCATCGGTGCAGAAAGCTTCCAGGCAAGAGTGGCCAGTGCCGGCGGCGGAGGCAATATTGAGATAAGACTTGACAATATTAACGGCCCATTGATAGGCGTTTGTCAGGTTGTTCCAAACGGAGAATGGCAGAGCTGGGTTAATGCAACATGTGATGTTAGCGGGGTAAGCGGTAAACATGATCTTTACTTGAAATTTACCGGAGGCAGCGGATACTTGTTTAATATCAATTGGTGGAAGTTTGGTGCAGCGGTTCTTGCACCTACGCCAACTCCTGCATCAGTGAAAAGTGTTGATGTGGACCAAAACGGTGTGGTAAACATGGCGGATGTGATACTCATAGCAAGTGCTTTCGGTACGGTTCAGGGTGATGCCAAATTTGTTGAATCATATGACTTAAACAGTGACGGAGCTATAAACATGGCGGATATAGTTATGATTGCAGCAAAGTTTGGAAGGATTCTATAAAAAGAACAAAATGTATTTCGATTGGAGTGTTGCAAATGAAGCATGGTAAAATGAATTTTAAGAAATATGGAGCGATTTTTCTGGCATGTGTCTTGGCGATGAATTGGAATTTGTCTATTAACAGAACTTCCAACAGTCCTTCTAACAGTTTGGAATCCTTTGCTGCTGCTTCCGATAATGATCTGATATTATGGTACAACAGCATGGCCGGAACAAATTTTTCTGGTAATGCCTATGATAACAACGAATCTTTTTATAAGGCACTTCCATTAGGAAACGGTCGAATCGGTGCCATGGTTTACGGCAATTATCCCGATGAGAGAATTGATTTGAATGAATGTACATTTTGGAGCAGCGGACCTGGCAACAACAATAAAGCCGGAGCGGCAAATTTATTAAAAACCGCTCAGGATCAGTAAGGCCATCAACACAAAAGATTAAAACATCCTTTACTCCTCTGTTTTTTAAATCATTTAGAACACCAAGCCAAAACTTTGATGACTCATTATCTCCAATCCAAATACCCAAAACATCCTTA
>Ga0116165_1001056_pt1 | contig 22170 bp, 21 predicted proteins | sample AD_JPNMR1_MetaG_FD_89885 | JGI IMG/M metagenome (GOLD analysis project Ga0116165, IMG submission 89885) | Active sludge microbial communities of municipal wastewater-treating anaerobic digesters from Japan - AD_JPNMR1_MetaG | ecosystem: Engineered > Bioreactor > Anaerobic > Digestate | place...
CTCAATATTCAGATATACAGGTTTTAGTTAACACTCTTTATTTAAAAGACACCTTACGATTTAAAATAGAAAGTTTTTTAGATAGAGGAGAGATTAGAGATTGTTTTGATATAGAGTTTCTTGGTAAAAAAGGGAATATTTCTGCATATAGAAAAAAATGTTGCTGAAAAACTTATCAAAAAGATGGAAAATTTAAGTTTATTGGTTCAATTATAGATAAGAGAGAAAGAGATTTTTATTTTAAAAAAATTTTTGAGTTTTTGAAAGGTGAATTGAACAAAATCATCAATTCTTAAAATGTGTGCAATATGTGGAATAGTAAAAAATAAAGGAATAGTTGAGATAGAAGAAATAAAAAGGATGGCAAATGTTATGAATTACAGAGGACCTGATGAAGAAGGATATTTTTTTGAAAATAATATTGGTTTAGGACATAAAAGGTTAAGTATTATTGATTTAAAAACAGGAAAACAGCCCATTTATAATGAGGATGAAAGTTTAATTTTAATATGTAATGGAGAGATATATAATTTTGTTGAATTAAGAAAGAAACTTGAAGAAAAAGGTCATATTTTTAAAACAAATTCAGATAATGAAGTTATTATTCATCTTTACGAAGAAAAAAAAGAAAAATGTTTGTCTAATTTAAGAGGCATGTTTGCATTTGCTATATGGGATAGAAAGAATAAAGTTTTATTTCTTGCAAGAGACCGACTTGGAAAAAAACCACTTGTTTATTCAATGAAAAATGGAAACATTTATTTTTCTTCTGAATTAAAGGGGATTTTACAGTTAACTGAAATAAAAAAAAATGTTGATTTTGAAGCACTTGACGATTTTTTTACATATCAGGCAATTCCTTCTCCAAAAACAATTTTCAAAAATATTAAAAAACTTTCACCTGCACATTACTTGATATGGAAAGACGGTGAAATAAAAATTGAAAAATACTGGCAGATTGATTTTACAAAAAAAATATATTTTAAAGATGAAAATGACTACAAGGAATTACTATGGGAAAAATTAAAAGAATCCACAAAAATAAGATTGATTTCTGATGTCCCTCTTGGTGCATTTCTTTCAGGAGGTATTGATTCTTCTACTATTGTAGGTATTATGAGTGAATTTCTGACCACACCGGTTAAAACTTTTTCAATTGGTTTTGATGTTGAAAGTTTTTCTGAAATTAAATATGCAAAAATTGTTGCAAAAAAGTTTGGGACAGAACATAATGAATTTATTGTAAAACCTGATATTATAGAAATTTTGCCAAAACTTGTCTGGTATTACAACGAACCATTTGGTGATTCATCAATGATTCCAACATATTATGTCGCAAATCAAACAAAAAATTATGTAAAAGTTGCCTTAAATGGAGATGGTGGAGATGAAAATTTTGCAGGTTATCCAAGATATTACCAGACAAAAGTTCTTGAAAAATTACATAAAATATCAAAAAGTACAGGCCTTTTGAATAAAATAAATAAAAATTTGATACTGAAAATCTATAATAAATTCCCATATAAATTTCCAGTTAGAATTTTGAAGTGGTTACAGGAAACAGATGATTATGGATTCTGCTATGCCTATACAAGACGTTTAACTTCTTTTTCTCCTGAATGGAAGGATAAGTTATACAGTACGTTTTTTAAAAATGAAATTAAAAATTATAATTCTTTTACAATCACTGAAAATTTATGGTCCAGAACTGAAAATCTTGATTTACTTGAAAAAATGATTTTCTGTGATTTTAATCTATATCTTCCTGAAGTTCTTCTTGTAAAAATGGATATAGCAACTATGGCGAATTATCTTGAAGGGAGAAGTCCATTTCTTGATACAGAATTTATAGAATTGATTGCTTCTTTTCCACCAGAATTGAAATTAAAAGGGAGAATAAGTAAATATATTCTGAAAGAAAAATTGAAAAATTTTCTCCCAGATGAAATATTATACAGGAAAAAAATGGGCTTTGGAGTGCCTCTTGGTAAATGGTTTAGAGATGACCTTAAAAACTATTTAAAAGAACATTTGTTGTCAGAGAATTTCAGAAAAGGTGATTTATTCAATAATAAAGAAGTTGAGAAAATTATAAATGAGCATATTTCAAATAAAGCAGATCATTCTTCAAGATTATTTCTTTTACTTATTTTTGAATTGTGGAGAAAAGTTTATAATGTTTTTTAAAAAAAAGGAGGTAGTATGAAACGACTGGTTTTAATTTTTTTCATTATACACTTATTTTTATTTTCTCAGAATACTTCAAAGGATTTTATAAATGTAATTGAAAACCTGAAATCACAAGACCCTATGAAAAGAGTATATGCTGCTTATAAAATAAGAAATATGCAAGGTGATTTATCTGAAAGTATACCTTATCTCTTAAATATCCTTGAAGATGAGAGAATAATTTACGATAAAACACTGGGCAAAACTACTCCTTCAGATGAAGCAAAAAAAACAATTATAAAAATTGGTTCTGTTTCACTTCCTTATATCTTTGAGAAATACTCAAATGAAGAAAGTTCTAAATTACTTAAAATAAAACTTATTGAGATTCTTGGAGAAATAAAAGACAAAAGTTCACAAGTATTTATTGAAAAATGTATAAATGACAGAGATATTGAGATAAAAGAAAAAGTTATTGAAATTCTTTCAAAAGATAAAGACGAAGTGAATTTTTTAATAAATAATTCAAAGCAGGATGAGTATATAAAAATTAAAGTAATAAGATGTTTTGGCAGTAATAAAGTAAAAGAATCAATACCATTTCTTTATGAATATTTAAAGGATAAAAACTGGGAGATAAGAAAATACGCAATATGGGCTCTTGGAGAAATAAAAGAAGATATTGAAATTGAAAAACTAATTCCACTTATAAAGGATAAAGAATTTCTTGTTAGAAAAGAAGTTGCAGAAACATTTGAGAAAATAAAAAATCCTCTATCAATTCCTCAACTGATTGAATTACTTGATGATTCAAACTGGATGGTAAGAATGGCATCTGTAAAGGCACTTGGGGCATTAAAAGACATTAGAGGTTTTGAACCTGTACTTAATATGCTGAATGACAAACAAATTGAGGTAAAAATTGAGGCAATAAAAGCACTCGCTAACTTTAAAGATAAAAGAGCAACAGTTTCACTTATTTCTAATTTAAATGACAGATATCATTTACTTATAAGAGAGTATTCTGCTTATGCACTTGGAGAAATTGGTGATAAGAGAGCGGTCTATTCTTTAATAAATTTATTGAAAAGTGAAAATTATGAATTGAAAAGGATTGCAAGAGAAGCATTAAGAAAAATAACAGGGGTTGATTTTGGTTATGATAAAGAAAAGTGGTATAACTGGGCTGGACAGAACAAAATTTCCTCAATTAAATAAGATTAAAATCGCATATGTAATCGGAACTTTAAAAGTCGGGGGAGCGGAAAAACAACTTTATTTATTAATTAAAAATCTCAATAAAGAAAAATTTGAACCCTTTTTAATTGCTCTAAGAGGTGGAAGAATGGAAGAAGATTTTAAGAAAATTACAAATCTTTATATACTTAACAAAAGATTTAAGTTTGATATTTTAATACTTTTTAATCTGATAAACATACTGAGAAAAGAAAAACCTGATATTTTGCATACTTTTATGTTTACATCAAATACATGGGGAAGGTTAGCAGGTATTTTATCAGGAATCCCTTTAATAATTGCATCAGAGAGAAGTGCTGACTTGTGGAAAAAATGGTATCATATTTTAATTGATAAAATTCTCTTAAGATTCACTGATAAAATTATATGTAATTCTGAAGAAGTAAAAAAAATTTATATTCAGAAAATTGATGGAGAAAAAGAAAAATTTGAGGTTATATATAATGGTATAGAAATTGAAAAATATGAAAAATTACAGGAAAAAATTGAATTAAAGAAAAATTTTGGTATTAAAAATGAAAAAATCATTTTGACTGGCGGAAGATTATCATTTGAAAAAAACCTTGATACATTTTTATATATCGCAAATGACATCAAAAAAGAAATTAAAGAAGTAAAATTCATAATAGTAGGGGAGGGTGATGAAAAAGAAAATCTATTTAAATTGACTGAAAAACTTGATTTAAAAAAGGATGTTATATTTACCGGCTATAGAGAAGACCTACCTGATTTGATAAAAATTTCAGATATAGTGGTTCTTATTTCCTTATGGGAAGGTATGCCAAATCTTGTAATTGAAGGGATGTTGTGCAAAAAACCGGTTATATGTACTGAAATAGGTGGAGGAAAAGAAATAATAGAAGATGGAAAGAATGGGTTTCTGGTGAATCCTAAAAATAAAAAAGAAATAAAAGAAAAAATCTTATTGTTGCTTAAAAATGATATGATTTGTAAAACTATTGGAGAAGCAGGTTATAATTATGCAAAGAAAAAATTTTTACTTGAAAAAATGGTTGAAAATTATGAAAATTTATATCTAAAATTTTTAAAAAGGGGAGAAAATGAGCAAATTTATTCTTGAGAAAAAAATTGATTTTGAAAAACATAATGAAGAAGTAAAAAAACTGTGGGAAGAATTTAAAAGTGAAAATCCATCAAGAGTTCCTGTAACTTTTTCCATGAATTCAAGAATGATTTTACTTAATTCTGAATTGAATAAATGGAAGTATACATGGAAAGATTTTTTTGAAAACCCTGATGTTAGATGGGAAGTAGAACTAAATTTTCAAAAATGGGTAAGATTCAATGTCTGCCAGGATTCATTTATGGGATATCCAGAAAAAGAATGGAATGGTATAAATGTTTATTATTTAAACTGTGATGAAGCAATGTATTTTGGATGTCCTGTAGTTTTCCCTGAAAATGATATGCCCTTTATTTTACCAATTTTAAAAGAAGATAAAAAGAAACTTTATAAAATGAAACTCCCGGATGTCTTTGAAAACCCTGTTTATAAAATTGCCCTTGAACACTATTATTACCTTGAAGAAAAAAGAAAAAAAATTGATTTTGAAGGTATTCCTGTTGGGAAAACAGGAATTTTTGGATTAGGAACTGATGGACCTTTAACAGTTGCTTGTAATTTAAGGGGTGCCAGTGAAATAATGATTGATTTTTATGATGACCCGCAATATATTCATGATTTACTTTCTTTTATAACAGATGAAACAATTAGAAGAATTAAAAAAGTAAGTGAATTTCTTGGTATATCTTATCCACAGCAGGGCTGGGGGTTCGCAGATGACAGTATTGAATTACTTTCAACTGATATGTATAAAAAATTTGTTATGCCATATCATCAAAAATTATTAAATGAGTTTTCAAAAGGAGGACCAAATAGTATACATATCTGTGGAAGAGTTCAGAGACATTTAAAAACATTGAAGGAAGAACTAAATATAAAAACATTTGACCTTGGATTTCCTGTTGATTTTGGAAAAACAAGAGAAGAACTTGGAGAAGATGTGCTTTTAATAGGAAATATTTCACCTGTACTTTTGAAAAATGGACCTGTTGAAAAAATTAGAGAGGCAGTAAAAAATCTTTGTGAATCAGGGGTTATGAAAGGAAAAAAATTCATATTACATGATGGAAATAATTGCGCTCCTGAAACACCTGTTTTACATTTTGAAGTAATGTATGAAGCAGGTAAAGAATTTGGCAGGTATTATTAAAAAGACAACATTTTAAATTTAAATAAATTTTTCTCTAAATGTATTAATTGATACTCATCTGGCTTAAGTTGAAAAATGTCTTCAAAATCTTTAATTGAAATTTCAAGATAGAAATAGTCCGGTGGTTTTTCTCTTATCAATTTTCTTAATTCATTTTTAAAATATTCTTTAATGTCAGTACCAATTCCACAAAATTTCCAAGGACTTTCAGTTTTTGTTATAAAGTAAACTTCACAATAATCAGGAATCATAAAGATTGTCTCTTTTGGCTTTACATACTTAATTACTGTAAAAACAAGAGGATGTACATTTATTCTGTGGTCTTTTAAAATTACAAATTTATAAAAACTTCTATTAAAATGGTAAAATCTTTTTCTTATCAAATTTAAAGGTAAAAGAAAACAAACTAAGAGGGAAAAAATAACCAGTTTTTTAGGATAATTCTTTATTAAAATTATTGCTCCTATGATTAATGGGATATTTACTAGAAGAATATAGTGGGAATATAAAGCAAAAGTAAAGAAATAAATGAATATTAAACTTACGAATAAACTTAAAAATAAAAATTTTAAGTTATCTTTTACCAGACATACCGGTATTAAAAACATCAATAATTGTTTTCCTGGTCCTGTAAATAAAAAAATTCTAAATCTGTAATTTATATCATTTAAAAAATTTATAAGTGTGTTTTTTGATGAGATATTTGAAGTTTTTGCTAAATAAAATGGAAAAGTAAATGTTTCAAAACTTTCTGGAAAACCTTTAATGAATACGTAAATGAAAAACTTTTCTCACCTTTCAAAATTCTATCTTTAAAAAATAAAAAAATTACCAAAACAATCAGAGAATAAGGTTGTTTAAACATCAACATCCATATTAAACAATTTCCCAGAATAAAATCCCCTATTTTTGTTGGTTTTTCAAATAAAATAAATAAAGAAATTATGGTAAAAAAATAAAAAAATGTTCTGTAAGGTTACCGCCACTAAATGTAGTATAAATTCTATAAGCAGTTATAAATAAAAAAGAAACAATCCAAAAAAATTCTGCAATTTTAAATTTTTTCAGTATAAGAAAAAGCAAAATTAACATGATAATACTTGAAAAAATATCTGTAAAATATAATGTCCATCTTGTATCAGTAAAAATTTTAAAAAGAAAAGCATAAATATAATAAATTGCTGGAAATTTATAATCCCAAACTTCTTTATACAAAATTTTTCCATTATTTATTTGCTGTCCTATATATGCATAAATTCCACTATCTATAAACATCTGATTATATGTAGGATTGTGTGGAAAAGAAGTAATAAAAAAATATATAATACTCAAAAGTGTCAGTATAGAATTGACTCTTAATTTTTTTAAAAAATTTTTCATAAACAGTCTTTTTCCAGTTCTCTTGCTATTTTAAGTAATCTTTTTATTTTGGGTAAGTCAACCAATCTTTCCATTGAAAAACCTATACATTCTGGTTTATAATCTGCAAGTTTTATATATAATTTTTCCAGTTCTTCTTCAGATAAATTAAAAATTTCCCAGGATTGAATTTTTAAAGTAAATCTGCATGGACATTTTTTTGATAGTATTTCTCCATTTAAATACTGGTCTGCTGATGGGTCAAAAACATCAATTTTAACTTCTTTTAAAAACTTCAAATGCTCTTCTTTCAATAGTTCACTGTGCAGATGTCTTTCAGTTGCTTTCAATCCTTCATATAATTTATTCCAGTAAGGTAAAACAAATTCAGAAAATAATTCTGGAGATAAAATACCTGCAAAATCATCTGGTATTCCTTTTGGTCCTTCTTTTATATCATCTCCAAAATGATTTAATATCGTTTTTGCATAATTTAAAGCACTTTCAACTGCAAAATTTAAAAGTTTATGTGCTTTCTCAGGATTATCATATACAAGCAGAAAAAAATCCTGTCCCATAAGTAAAACAGCGGTTGTTATCGGTCCTTCGTAAAGATGTCCTATTGTATTTGGGGTATCTGGAACAAGTTTTTTTAATTCCGATAATGTCTTCAACTTTTTCTGTATTAAAGGAGCACTTAAATAATCTTCTGGTTCTTTTAATTTATCTATATTCTCAATGTTTTTTATTAATGGAAATGGTTTGGGTTCTCCATCTGCTGGAAATTCAATATGAGCACCGAGTGAAGCAATATGAGGATAACAGAATCCAGCCATTTTTGGAATAGGTGGTTTTACCTCAAGTTCTTCTGCTATATCTTTTAGTTTTTCATATGCTTTCACAATTGCTTTTGCTTCAAAATGTAACTGATAAAAGTTAATATTACCTATTTCAATTAAAAGATGGTCTGAAAATCCAAAACTGTATTTTGGTCCCATTAAAATTTCCTTTTCAGTTTAAACTTATATAGATTATTATATATTTTTTCAAGATAGTATTCATTTTTTGTTAAACTGAAAATCCTTTCAAGTTCTGAAATTGGTCTGTCCCAATAAATGTAATCTGGTGGATTTTCCCTTATTTCTTTTTTTAGTTCCTCTTTATAATATTCATCTATGTAATAATCAAAATTAATAAATCTAATGGGACTTTTTGTTCTTGTTAAAAAGTAAACAGTAGGGTCCGGTGCATTCATAATGAAAGTTTCTCCGTCTTTTAAATTGTTAATTATTATAAAGGCAACAGGAGAAGAAGCGCATCGGAAATCTTTATCTATAAAAATAATTTTTAATGCTTTTAAAGAATCTTTTATTTTTAAGTATATGTATTTTGCGGGTATTAAAGTGAGAAAGATAAGAGTAAAAATAATAATTTTTTTGTGCTGTAAATTGTTTAATAAGTATATTAAAGCAAGAACTACTGGAATAAAAAAGATAAGTCCATAATGTGGATGGGAAGCAGGTGTTTTAAAAATAATAAGTAGAGAAATAAAAACAAAAATTATTATTTCCATTTTTAATCTTTTCTCTTTTTGAAAAAGCACAATTAAAAACAATATAAACAGCTGTACAAGTGGACTATTTTTTAAATAGGTCTTTAAATTTAAAATAAACTCAAGAAATGTTTTTGATTCCTTTTTTGACCAGTATAATGGATAGAAGATTGTACAATCAATACTCTCAGGATATCCTTTTAAAATAACATATACAAAAAACAATAAAGGAAGAAATAATCCTGTTAAAAAAGAAATAAAATTTTCATAAATTTTTTTTCTGTAAAAAAATGCTAAAACTATCATAAAAAGAATAAAACTCTGTTTAAACATACAGGAAAAAAGAAATGTAATCCCTGTAAAAAAAGAATTGAGTTTTGACGACTCCTTTTTTGTTAATAAGTAATAAGTTAAAAGAAAAAAGAAAATAAAATAGTGTTCATTTAAATTTCCACCACTGTATGAAGGATAAACTCTATAAATTGTTAATAAAAAAGGCAAAGTAAAAAGATAATATTTATCCAGAGAAAAATTTTTAAAAATTAAATTTATCACAAATAAAGTCAGGAAAGTTAGAATTACATCAGATAAAAACAATGTCCATCTACTTTCAGGAAGAAAAGTGAAAAGAAAAGTATAAATATAATATATTGCAGGAAATTTTGCCTCCCAGACATCTTTATATAAAATTTTACCTTCCTTAATCCTTTGAGCAGTATATGCATAAAAACCAGAGTCAATAAACATAGGAGATAGAACTGGAAAATCGTAAAATATAAGGACAAAAAAGTAAAGAATATTGAAATAGGTCAAAATTTTTTTTAGTATTTTATTTTTTTCCATTTTTTGTTCTTTTAATTTATAATTATATACAAAAAAATGGACAATAAAAAAATTTTATATTTGTTTTTATTTGCTTTAATCTTAAGAATTGCATTTATTTTAACACTTGATAATTCTGTTGATGTATGGGGTGACTGGTGGGATGAACTCGGATGGAAAATCGCTTCTGGAAAAGGGTACTGGGTTGATAATCCATATTTTCCTGATGGCCCTAAATTTTATGCATGGAGAAGTCCGGGATTTCCCTTATTTTTAGCATTAATATATAAAATTTTTGGACATAATTATCTTACAGCCAAAATCGGTCTTGCAGTTTTAAGTTCATTAACAGTTATTTTAATATTTTTCTTAGGGAAAACTCTTATTGATGAAAAAAAAGGAATTTTGGCATCTATTATTTATTCAATTTATCCACCTTCTATTTTCTGGACTGGCTACCTTGCACCTGAAACTATAACAACTTTCTTCTTAACATTAAGTATTTTTTTAATACTTAAAAGTGAGAAAGAAAATTTAAAAATTTTAAATTTAATTCTTGGAGGATTAAGTTTTGGATATTTATGTATAACAAGACCTACCTTTTTACTAATTATCCCTTTTGTGTTTTTAATCTTCTTCTGGAAATATAAAATTAAATTTTTTAAAAAATCCTTACCTTTTCTATTAAGTATAATTATTTTCCCTTTTTTATGGGGGCTAAGAAACTTTATAATTCTTAAACATTTCGTTGTTACATCCACAGAAGGAGGAATTGTTTTTTTTATTGCAAACAATGAATATTCTTTAAGCAGCCCATCTGGATTCTATCATTCTGAAAATGTTGATGAATTTAAAGGTTTGTCTGAAGTTGAAATCGATAAACTTCTTTATAAAAAAACCTTTGACTTTATCCAAAAAAATCCTAAAATTTTTTTAAAACTTTTATTTGATAGATTTTTTAGATTCTGGCGTTTTTATCCACATACAATTTCAGGACCTGGAGAAGCATATAAAAAAATTCATCAAATAATAAGTTTCATTACTGAAACTCCAATAATAATTTTAGGATTTTTGGGGATTTTTATTTCATTTAGAGAATTTAAAAGTTTGGTACTTATTTATTCAGTGATATTTCTTTATAGTGGAATTTCAATATTTATAAGAACTACAATAAGATATCGTTTTCCTATAATGGGTTTCCTTATTTTATTTGCTTTATATTTTTTAGAAAAGTGTAAATATGAAAAAAAATGTATTTGATGAAGTAGCCGAGATATACGAAAAAATTTTCCCAGAGCATATTTTCAATTATTATTTGAATAAAAGAATAAATATTATATTAAAATTAAAACTTGATAAAAAAGCAAAAATTCTTGATGTGGGTTGTGGGACAGGAACTTTGCTTTATCATTTAAAAAATTATGGTTATGATGTCTGGGGAATTGATAATTCAAAAAGAATGGTTGAAATTGCAGAAGAAAAAGTCCCCGGTAAAATAATAAAAGAAGATATGTTAAATATTCCTTTTCCTTCCGAAACTTTTGATTTGGTTTTTTCAATTGTTTCTTTACATCACCTGGGAAAAATTGAGAAAGTAAAAAAAGCTGTCCGTGAAATGATAAGAATAACAAAAAATGGAGGAATGATTTTAATTTGGGAACATAATCCATTAAATCCATATTGGTATTTTCTGATGAAAAAAGTTCCTCAGGATATAGGAGAAGAAAAATTAATTCCTCTGAGTATTTTTATCAATGAATTTAAAAAAAATAAAATTAAAATCTTAAAAGTTTTCAGATGTGGTTTAGTTCCGGATTTTGCTCCAAAATGGAGTTTATTTTTTTTAGATTACTTAGAAAAGGGATTACAAAAAGTATTTCCTCTTTTACTTGCTCATAATGTTATAATAGGAAAAAAGGAATAATTATGTGGAGGAATAAAAAAGTTTCTGTTATATTTCCTACTTATAATGAGAAAGATTCCATAAAGCAGGCAATAGAAGATTTTTTTGCTTCTGGATTTGTTGATGAGATAATAGTTGTGAATAATAATGCAGTTGAAGGGACAGATGAAGAGGTAAGAAAAACAAAAGCACGTCTTATTTATGAGAAAAAACAGGGATATGGTTTTGCAATTCAAAAAGGACTTGAAGAAGCAACAGGTGATTTACTTATAATATCTGAACCTGATGGAACTTTTGAAGGAAAGGATGTTATAAAACTTCTTGCTTACAGTGATGATTTTGATTATGTACTTGGAACAAGGACTACAAAAGAACTTATATGGGAAGGTGCAAATATGAATTTTTTCTTGAAATGGGGTAACTGGGCTGTTGCAAAATTTATGGAATTCCTTTACAATACAACAACATTAACAGATATGGGTTGTACTATGCGTCTTATAAAAAGGCATCTTTATGAGAAAATAAAGAACTATTTTACTGTTGGAAGGGAACATTTTGGTCCTGAAATGACACTTCTTGTAATAAAAACAGGGACAAAATTTATTGAAATTCCTGTTAATTATAAACCAAGAGTTGGTAAATCATCAGTAACTGGAAGTATGAGAAAGGCATTTTTTCTTGGTATGAAGATGATAGGTCTGATTTTACAATATAAATTTAAGAGGATAAAATTTAAACAATGATACTTGCTTATCATAGAATTAATCCCTGGTATAATGATGCTTTGACAGTAAAACCTGAATATTTTAAAAAACAGATTGAGTATTTAATCTCTAAAAAATTTTTGATTGTTCCTGTGGAAGAATATTTAAAAGAAAATAAAAAAATTTTAAAGAGAAAAATCGTTATTACTTTTGACGATGGTTTCGCTGATAATTTCTGGTTTGCATTTGACATTTTAAAAAGTTTCAGAATTTTTCCTTTAATTTTTTTGATCGTTGATTATACTGGTACAAATAAAATTTTTTCAAGATATAAGGATAAAGAAAAAGATAGATTTTTAAATTGGAAAGAAATAAATGAAATGATAAAGGAAGGAGTGGAAATTGGCTCTCATACTCTGACACATCCACATCTTACACAGATTTCAGAAAAAACAGCAAAAGAAGAAATAATAAGTTCAAAAAAAATAATTGAAGATAAAACAGGTAAAGAAATTAAATTTTTCTGCTATCCTTATGGAGAATTTAATGAAAAAATAATAGATTTTGTAAAACTTGCTGGATATAAAGGCGCGTTTGTTACACCAAAAAGGGGACAGAAAATTAAATGGACTGATTTTACAATGAAAAGAATTGGAATTTATGGACACAACAATTTTTTTATATACAAATTAAAGATATGGAAAGAGTATCTGAAAGGAAAAATTTAATTTATCTTCTGGTTATAGGTTTTTTATTACGTTTAATTTTCGTTTTAACCTTAAAAAATCAATTTTATTTTGATGATGAGTATGAATATTTTAAAATGGTTCAAAATTTTATTGCTGGGAAAGGATTAATAGTTGGTGAAAATCTTAAAAGTTTCAGACCACCTTTTTATCCCTTTTTATTGAGTATTTTTACTCTTTTAAAAATAAATCTTACAGGAATAAGAATAATACAGACCCTTATATCAACATTTACAATATATCTAATTTACAATATCGGGAAAGAAACTTTTAACAAAAAAATTGGATTATGGAGTGGATGGATTTCTGCTTTTTATCCTTATTTCATTTTTTATAATGGTTTCATTCTGACAGAAACTTTTTTTATTTTTTTTACAGTTCTTAGTATTTTTTTTCTGATAAAAATTGTTGAAAGAAATGGAAAAAAATCTTTTTTAACAGGAATTTTTATGGGAATTTCTGGACTTACAAGACCAATTTTTCAACTTTATTTTCCAGTTTCTCTAATACACATATTTTTTTTAAAAGAAAATTTTGTAAAAAAAATTAAAAAAATCTTTTTTATTACAATCGGTTTTTGTTTAACACTTTCACCATGGATTTTAAGAAATTACAGAATATTTCACGGGTTTATTCCTGGAACAACTATGGGTGGTTGGGTTTTCTGGGAAGGAAATAATCCATATTCAGAAGGAGGTCCATGTTCCCATTTTCCTGAAGGTATTCTTGAAGTAGATGAAATAACAAGAGATAAAATTTTATACAGAATGACTTTTGATGTTATAAGAAAAAATCCAGAAAGATTTCTCTGGTTAATCCAAAATAAATTCAGAAGATTCTGGAATATAATTCCAAATGCTCCTGAATTTGAAAGAAAAATTTTATATCGTTTTATAAGTGTTTTTTCCTTTGGAATTATGATGCCTTTTTTTATAATCGGTTTTTTTATTTCATTAAAAAATAAAAAAGCACAATTTTTTCATAGTTTGATAATACTTTTTACAGTTTTCCATATAATTTTTCTGGCTTCCATAAGATACAGAGTACCCATTGAACCATTTTATATTATTTTATCAACTTACGGTTTTTCTTATATAATTTTAATGGTTAAAAATTTATTTATTCAAAGAGGATAAAATGAAATTATCAGTGATTATTCCTGTTTTTAATGAAGAAAAAACAATAATGAAAGTAGTAGAAAAAGTGAAAAAAGTACCTTTTGAAAAAGAAATTATAATTGTGGATGATGGAAGTAATGATAAAACAAGAGAAATTCTTAAAAACTTAAAAGATAAAAATATCAAGATAATCTTTAAAGAAAAAAATGAAGGGAAAGGAATGGCAATAAGGAAAGGACTTGAGTATATTACAGGAGATGTGGTTGTAATTCAGGATGCTGATTTAGAATATGAACCAATGGACTGGCTTAAAATGATTAAATTAATTGAAGAAAAAAAAGCAGAGGTTGTATATGGTTCAAGAATTCTGGGAAAAGGTAAAAAATCTTCTTTATTTTTTTATTTAGGAGGCAGAATTCTTTCAATATTGGCAAATTTACTCTATAATGCACAAATTACAGATGAACCCACCTGTTATAAAATGTTTAAAAAAGATGTTATAAAATCAATAAATCTAAAATGCAAGGGTTTTGAATTCTGTCCGGAAGTAACAGCAAAAGTAAGAAAAAAAGGGTACAAAATTTATGAAGTCCCAATTCATTATAATCCAAGAACTATAAAAGAGGGTAAAAAAATCCGTTTGAAAGACGGTATTATAGGTATATGGACTTTAATAAAATACAGATTTATTAATTAAAATGGTTAAATGTCCTTTATGTGAAAAAAATACTAATTTAAAATTAAAAATTAAAAATTACCAGATATATAATTGTAAAAAATGTGAAATTTCTTTTTTATATCCATTTCCTGAAAACATTGAAAAAATTTATGACAAAAAATATTTTGAAAAATGGTACCTTCCTTATTATGATGATAGGAAAAAATATTTTGAAAGGTTGTATCTGAAATTGAAAAATTTTATTCCTGAAAAAGGTAAAATTCTGGATATAGGATGTGGAGTGGGCATATTAATGAAAATGTTTGAAGAAAAAAAATATGAAGTTATAGGATACGAAATTTCAAAATTTGCAATTAATTTCTGCAAAGAAAATAACTTAAAAGTTTTTGATAATTTTAATTTTCCTGAAAAATCTTTTGATATAATAACAATGATGGATGTTATTGCTCATGTAAAAAACCCTCTCTTTTATTTTGAAAAAAGTAAAAAATTATTGAAAGAGGGGGGTATTTTAATTATAAAAACTCCCTTACACTCAAATTATATGTTTTTTCTGGCTAAACTTTTCTCATTTACACCAAAAAGTAAATCAATTTTACATATTCCTGCCCAGATTTATCATTTTAATAAAAAGTCAATCTTTGAAATTGCAAAGATGAAGAATTTTAAAGTAGAAAAAGTTTTTATAATGAAAGAATTTATAAATAGAAAATTTTCTATTTTAAACGTATGGAAGTTTTTTATAGAAAAAAGTGTAGTTGTCATTTTAAAAAATGAATAGAAAAATTAAATTTTTTTTATTTGTGATTTTTTTTCTTGGATTTTTTTTCAGAGTTTTACATCTTGGAAAACACTCCTTATGGTGTGATGAATTACTCACTATTTCTCTTGGTAAACACTCAATAAAATGGATGATTGATTATATAACATATAATGATGCTCATCCACCATTTTTTTATTTGCTGGTTCATTTCTGGTTAAAGTTTGGTGAGAATGAAATTATTTTAAGAATTTTACCCATGTTATTTGGGTTATTATGTATACCTTACAGTTATATCCTTGGCAAAAAATTTTATAATGAAAAAATAGGTCTCTTTCTCTCTTTATTTGTCTCTCTCAGTCCTCCTTTTATTTTATGGTCTCAACTAATTAAATCATATTCACTTCTCACTTTTTTGACAATTCTGTCTTTTATCTTTTTTATTGAAATTTTGAATTCAGAAAATAAGAAATTTCTACCTATTTTTTGTCTCTCTAATATTTTAATTCTCTACACACATAACTTTGGTTTTATTGTTATACTAATTCAAATACTAACTCTTTTGATTTTAAAAAAGTTAAATAGAAAATCCTTTCTTTTATTTTTTTTAATTTTTCTAATTTATATTCCATGGCTTCTGAAAATCCCCTATCAGATGAATTTTACTCTCGGTGTGAGAAGACCATTTCCAGCATTACTAAAATTGCCTTACACTCTTTTTTATTTTTTCTTTGGAGAAACTTTAAGTCCTTTTAACTTCAAAATTTTAATTCCTGCTTTCATCACTTATTCAATCATTTTTACAATTGGTGTGAAAAATCTTTTAAAACTTCAAAAAGAAATTAAAGTCCTGTTGAGTATATCACTTATTTTCCCGCTTTTTTTCGTTTTTTTTCCTTCAACTGTTCCCCAAAACTTAATTTTTATTTCCTTCTTCTGGTATTTACTCTTTTCCATAGGAATGCATAATTTTAATTATAAAAACTTACTTATTTATTTGAACTTTTTATTTCTTCTTCCATCTTTAATTTTCTATTATACAGACAACATCTCGCAATATCATGACACAAGCAAGTTAATTCTTTTCAGAGAAATATTCAAGGAAATTCAGAAAATAGAGAAAGATGGAGATATTATCCTTACAACAGAAAAGTATGACAGAGAAATATTAACCCCTCTGATGTGGTATTATAGTGGAAAAAATAAAGTATTTAGGATTAATGATAAAAATGATATTGATGAAGTAATTAAAATTTTTAACAGAGAAAAAAAGAAATCAAGATTTTTTCTTATTCTTGATTTCATAAATAATCCTGAAATTTCAAAAGAAATAAGAGAATTTTTTGAAAATAAGTATGAAAAATTGTATGAAAAAAAATATATTTATAATGAAAAACTTTTAAGCAGATTAAAAGGTGTAAAAGAGTATTATTATTTAGTTGAGGTTTACATTTTCCAGCCAAAAATTTTCTGATGAGTTATTTATTTAATAATTGTCCGCAAAAATGTTATAATTTTTAACTATGGAAAAAAAATATTTACTTGGAAATGAAGCAATTGCTTATGGATTATATGAAGGTGGAGTAAATGCATCTTTTGCTTATCCTGGAACTCCTTCTTCTGAAATTACTGAGGCACTTCTTAAAATTTCAAAAAATGATGTATATATAGAATGGAGTGTAAATGAAAAAGTTGCTTTTGAGAATGCTTATGGTGTAAGTTTAACAGGGAGAAGAAGCAGTGCCATTATGAAACATGTTGGATTAAATGTTGCTTCTGACTCATTACTTACATCTGCATATACAGGAATTGTTGGTGGATTTTTAATAATTGTTGCAGATGACCCTTTTGCTCATTCATCTCAAAATGAACAGGACTCCAGAAGATATGCACAGTTTGCAAAATTAGTTTGTTTTGAACCATCATCAATTCAGGAAGCAAAAGATACAGTAATTTTTTCTTTTGATTTTTCTGAAAAATACGGACTCCCTGTTTTAATAAGAAGTGTTACAAGATTATCTCATGGGAAAGCGGATGTATTAATAGGTAAAAGAGAAGAAAAAAACTCAACATCAACTTTTATAAAAAATCCTTCTCAATTTGTAATGGTACCTTCCAATGTTAGAAAGGTAATAATAAATTTAAATAAAAAACAGGAAGTTATAAAAAAAGACATAGAAAAGTTAAAAATAAACAAAATTGACAATGGTGAAGGTTCCACTGGAATTATTGCTTCTGGTTTATCATATATTTATGTAAAAGAATTTTTAAACCTCAAAAAAAAATCTATTCCAGTTCTGAAAATTGGCTCTTATCCTATTCCTGAAAAAAAATTAGGAAAATTTTTGAAAGGATTAAAAAATGTTTTTGTTTTTGAAGAAGGTGACCCTGTAGTTGAAGAATTTGTATATCTATGTTCAAAAAAATATAATCCTGAAATAAAAATAAAAGGAAAAATGAGTGGTGATGTAAAAAAAGAAGGAGAACTCTCTGTTGAAGATATTGAATATTCTTTTTCAGGAAAAAGAAAAAATGTATATGTAAATATTAACTTACCAGAAAGAACTCCTACTTTATGTCCGGGATGTCCCCATATAGGTTCTTTTTACATTCTAAAAAAAGTTTTTGGAAAAGAATCTATTTTTCCGGGAGATATAGGTTGTTATACTCTCGGAATAAGATTTGGTACAATTGATACATGTCTATGTATGGGAAGTGGAATATCTATCGGAACAGGAATTTCAAGATTTGAGAAAAAATATATTATCTCAATTATAGGAGATTCAACTTTCTTTCATGCTGGAATTCCTGGATTAATAAATGCTGTTTACAATCATTCAAATCAGGTTATAGCAATACTTGATAATAGAACCACGGCAATGACAGGATATCAACCACATCCTGGAACAGGAATTAATGCTAAAGGAGATAAAACAGTTGAAATTGATTTAAAAAAACTTATTGAAGGATGTGGAGTTAAAAATCTTGTAGAGGTTGACCCTTATTTAATTAAAGATTCTGTTGAAAAGATAAAACAAATAAAAGAAAAAGAAGGAGTAAAAGTTATAATATTTAAAAGAGAATGCATCCATATTTCAAAAATTAAAAAAACTGAATTTTATATTGATAAAAATATCTGTAAAAAATGTAAATTATGTCTTGAATTTGGATGTTCAGGAATTATTTTGGTAAAAGATAATATAGAAATAGGGAATCTCTGTAATGGTTGCGGTATTTGTGAACAAATATGTCCATTTGGTGCTATAAAAAAGAAAAATGAGAGATAAATTTGATATTCTGATTTGTGGTGTTGGTGGTCAGGGCATTATTCTCTGTTCAAATCTTATTGGAAATGCTGCAGTTATTGAAGGAATCAGTGTTAAAGGGTCTGAAATTCATGGTATGGCACAAAGAGGAGGGTCGGTAGAGGCATATGTTAGATTAAACTGTAATTTCGGACCTAAAATACCTGTTGGATATGCTGATTTAATAATCGGATTTGAAACAATGGAAGCATGCAGAAGTTCTTTTTATTTAAAAAAAGATGGGATAATGATTGTAAATAATTTTCCAATCCCAATTCCGGGTAAAGAATATGAATATGAAAAAATTATTGAGTTCTTAAAATCAAAAACAAAAAATATTTACATTGAAAATTTTACAAAAATAGCAGAAAATATTGGTTCACCAAAAGTAATTAATACGCTAATGCTTGGATTTGCATCAAAATTTATACCTTTAAAAAAACAGAGTTTTGTAGAAGCGATAAAAATCACTCTTCCTGAAAAAATTCTTAAAATAAACCTTGATGCTTTCAATTATTTCCTCTAATAAATCACCAAAATTTGACTTTATAAGTGTGAAATTGTAAGATTATTTAACTAAAAAGGAACTTAAAAATGGAAAAATACATAGTGGATGTTAAATATTTAAAAGAAAAATATGACCTTAAATTTTTAAATTTTGAAACTACTGAAGAAATTCCGCCTCTTGAAGGAATTATTGGACAGGAAAGAGCAAAAAAAGCACTTGAATTTGGATTAAAAATAAAAAGTAAAGGATATAATATTTTTGTTACTGGTATAACAGGAAGTGGAAGAACTACATCTGTTGAACAGGCAGTAAAAAAAATAGCAGAAAAAGGGAAAACCCCTGATGATTGGTGTTATGTTTATAATTTTACAAATCCTGATAATCCAAATGTTTTAAGGTTTCCTCCTGGGAAAGCAAATGAATTTAAAAAGGATATGGAAATCCTTGTAAATGAATTAAAAGTAGAACTCCCAAAAACATTTGAGAGTGAAATATATGAAGAACATAGAAACCAGATTATAAAAGAATTCCAGAACAAAAGGAACCAACTTCTTGATCAAATAGAAAAAACTGCAAAAACTTCTGGATTTCAGATAAAACAGACACCTTCAGGAATAGTTTTTATACCATTAATTGAAGGACAGCCAATAAAAGAAGAAGAAATGGAGAAATTAACAGAAGAAGCAAAAACTGAAATAAGAAAAAAGCAGGAAATGTTATATGAAGAATTAAATGATGCATTGAGAAAAATAAGGGATTTTGAAAAAGAAGCAAAGGAAAAGTTAAATCAACTTGAGAAGGAAACAGCAAAATTTACAATATCGCCGAGAATTCAGGAACTTAAAGAAAAATATAAAAAATTCAGTGATGTCTGTAAATACCTTGAAGAAGTTGAAAAGGATATGATAGAGAATATAGATGATTTTAAAGAAAAAAAAGAAATTGAGTTACTTCCTGGACTTAAAATTCCTGATAGAGAATCATCTCTTTACAGATATACTGTTAATGTGTTAATTGATAATTCACAGACAAAAGGAGCTCCTGTAGTTAAAGAAACTAATCCAACCGCTTATAATCTTTGCGGAAGGATAGAATACCGACCACATTTTGGAGCAATGGTAACAGATTTTACAATGATAAAACCAGGTTCTTTACATAAAGCAAATGGTGGTTATTTAATTTTACATATCCTTGATGTTTTCAAAAATTATTATTCATGGGAAACATTGAAAAGAGCATTAAAAAATAATGAAATAATTATAGAAGATTTAAATGAACAGTTCAGATTGATTAATACTCCAACTTTAAGACCCAATCCTATACCTTTAGATATAAAGGTTATATTAATTGGACATCCAGTTTTTTATTATCTCCTTTACACATATGAAGAAGATTTCAGGAAATTATTTAAAGTAAGGGCTGATTTCAGTACAATCATGGAAAAAAATGAAGAAGGTTATAAAAATTATGCTTCTTTTATAAGTAAAATATGTAAAGAAGAAAATTTGAAACATCTTGATAAGTTTGCAGTCGGTAAAATAATGGAATATGGTTCAAGAATAGTAGAAGATAGAAACAAATTAACTACAAGATTTATAGAAATTGCCGATATTATTAGAGAAGCAAATTTCTGGGCGGAGATGGATAACTCTCCAATTGTAAGAGAAAAACATGTAAAAAAGGCACTTGAAGAAAATAATATTGAAATTGAGAGTTCAAGTTTTACACTCATTCCAAAAAATACTGTTAAAGTTGAAGGAAAAACTGCAGAACAATTATTGCGACTATTAGATGAACTTGAAGATAATGAAGATGTCCAGAATGTTTATGCGAATTTTGATATGCCAGATGAAATTCTTGAAGGAATTCCAAAATAAAATTGAGAACATTAGGAATTGACCCGGGTATATGGAAAGTTGGCTATGGAATTGTAGAAAAAAAAGGGAATTGTTTTTCTGTTATTTCAACTGGCTTTATAGTCCCACCAAAAAATTTGAAATATAAAGATAAATTTTCACATATAGCAAAGGAAGTTGAAAAAATTTTAGAAAATGCAAATATGGATTTTGTTGCAATTGAGGAAATATACATAGCAAAAAATGTTCAAATTGCTTTAAAAATTGGACAGGTAATTGGAATAATTGAGGCAATTGCAATGAGACACAATATTGATTTTGAGACAATACCTCCAAGAGAAGTGAAAAAATGTTTAACAGGAATTGGTTCTGCTGATAAAGGGCAGGTTAAATTTATGGTTGAAACAATAACTGGATATAAAAATTTTAAAAATGTTGATGAGAGTGATGCAGTTGCAGTTGCAATTTCATCTTTTTATTTAAAAGAAGAAAATGATTTATTATATAAATGGAAAGATAGTTGAAAAAAGTCCAACTAAAGTTGTTGTTGAAAAAGATGGAATAGGATATGTTGTAAATGTATCTCTTCAAACATCTGAAAATATAGGAAATCCAGGAGACGATGTTAAACTTTATACTGTTTTGAAAATTGCTGATGAAGATATAAATTTATATGGATTTTCTACAAATCATGAAAGAGAATTTTTTCTTCTTTTAATTGAAGTGCCAAATATAGGTCCAAAAGTTGCTTTAAGAATTTTATCTGGCTCAACTGTTGAGGAAATATACAATGCAATATCAAATGAGGACCCCTCTTTTTTTACAAAAATCCCAGGAGTTGGGAAAAAAACAGGAGAAAGATTGATAGTTGAATTGAAACAAAAAATTGAGAAAATTGAACTTGTTCCATCAGGAGAAAGTATAAAAACCGATAGAGAACTTTTTTCAAATGCAGTTGATGCTTTAACTGTTTTAGGATATAAAAGGGCAGAAGCAATTTCATCGGTTAAAAAAATATTATCTCAATTTAATAACAAGAGTTTAACCTTAGAGGAAGTTATAAGAGAGACATTAAAAAAACTATAAGATGGAAAAAGAAATTACATCTCCAATGGCAGGAAATGAAGATAAACAATTTGAGCAGAAGTTAAGACCATTAACTCTTGATGAATTTATAGGGCAGGATAAGATAAAAGAA
>Ga0116165_1001058_pt1 | contig 22148 bp, 16 predicted proteins | sample AD_JPNMR1_MetaG_FD_89885 | JGI IMG/M metagenome (GOLD analysis project Ga0116165, IMG submission 89885) | Active sludge microbial communities of municipal wastewater-treating anaerobic digesters from Japan - AD_JPNMR1_MetaG | ecosystem: Engineered > Bioreactor > Anaerobic > Digestate | place...
ACTTTAGCAGAACTTATCTATGGAGAGGGAAAATATAATTCTGATTTTATCTATTTTAATTCTGGTCCTGGTAATGGCTTTAATATTGGGATAGTTCTCGACGGAAAGATATTAAGAGGGAATAAAGGTTTTGCTGGTCAATTTGGTCATCTCGTGCTGGACCCAAAAGGACCGAGATGTTTCTGTGGAAGTAGAGGATGTCTGGTGACACTGGCATCTCCTCTTGCCATAGAAGAAAAAGCGATAGAAGCTATCAAAGATGGTATTAATACATCTTTAACCCAGATATATAGAGAGAAGAAGAATATACTATTTAGAGATATAGCAGATTCTGCCCTCAAAGGTGATAAATTCTCCATTAATCTTATAGAAGAGGCAGGTAGATATCTTGGACTGGGTCTTAGCTATGTTATAAATCTATTTGCTCCACCTCTAGTCATCCTGGCTGGAACATTAAACGAGGCTGGGGATATGTTACTAAGTACTATAAAAAGAGAGGTAGGTCTACATTCTGTTCCGCAAGTCTATCAAAATGTCGAGATTAAGTTCTCTTCTTTAGAAGAAGATATCGCTGCAAGAGGGGCTATAGCATTATTATTGCGAGAGCTCCTTAAAAAGATAGCAGAAGAAATCTGAAGCCCTGGTAGGAGGATAAAGATGGATAATAAAGAGGTTTTACCTCCCTGGACGGAGGTAAAAGCAGAAACTACCGATAATGAAGTTGAGATAGATATGTGGGGTCGCAGTTATAGATTTTCCCATGCTATGCTGCCAACCAGTATTGTCAGTGCAGAGGAAGAAATTCTGTCATCCCCGATCCGATTAGCTGGAATAGTTAATGGAGAACCTGTTACCTGGCAAAGTAAAGATGTATTTTTACTTTGCTCCAATAAGTCTGAGGCGGTTGTTTCTGGCTGTCAGGCAAACGATAATTTGATTATTGATGTGACATCTAAGTTTGAATTTGATGGGATGATCCGTATGGATATGGTAATAATGCCACAACGTGAAAGATCAAGCAAAAGGGAAGCATCTCCACAAATAGAGAGACTATGGTTGGAAGTACCATTTAATAAACATAGGGCGATACTCTTCCATTACTGGCCTGGAGGATGGGGGCATGCAAAGAATAGTGGCGCTATTCCTGAAAATGGGTTAACTTTGCCTTTCAAACCATTCATCTGGATTGGTTGGGAGGAAGGTGGATTAAGCTGGTTTGCAGAATCAGATAAAGGATGGGAACCAAAGGAAGAAAATTATTGTATTGAGATTGTTAGAGAAGGTGAGGAGGTAATATTACGTCTTCATCTACTTGATAAACAACCACGAAAACTACCATTAACATTGACTATGGGTCTTCAAGCTACACCAGTAAAACCAATGCCAAAGGATTTTCACCAGTGGCGAATATATCATGGTGCAAACTACGGAATTGAAAATCAGGCTATTAATCAGGAGGAAGATGAGACAGTACTTGACCATATTACTGAACTGGGAGTTAAAACACTGGTTTCTTACGAAAACTGGACACCAATTCAGGGATACTGGAAAACAACGGAAGAGTCCAAATTAAGGCATCTAGTTTCTGAATGCCATAAGCGGGGGATCAAGGTACTCCTTTATTTTGGATACGAGTTATCTACCCTTGCACCTGAATGGGGCAAAATGGCAGATGACGTGCTTGTAAAAGGTGTTAATGGTGAGTTTGCTGGTGGATATCAACGCTTGCCTGAACAGAGAGCCTACATTGTTTGTTACAACAGCAGGTGGCAGGACTATTTTATCGAAGGGATCAGCCGGGCTTTAGAAGATTACGGGTTTGATGGAGTTTATCTCGATGGGACAATAGAACCCTGGGGATGCGCAAATGAAAGACATGGATGCGGATACCGGACCCTTGATGGGAGTCTTAAGGCTACCTATCCTATATTTGCGGTCCGGGAATTGATGAAGCGGCTCTATACCATCATTCAATCAAAGGGTGGAATTGTTAATGCTCATCAAAGCACCTGTTGCGTCACTCCAACACTGGCTTTTTGCCATTCCTACTGGGATGGTGAACAGTTCCAGGGTGGTGAACTTGCTACAGAAGCACTTCAGAAGCTGCCACTTGATACCTTCCGTGCTGAATTTATGGGTAAAAATTTTGGTATTCCCTGTGAGTTTCTGGTCTATGAAAAACCACCAGATTGGACATTTGAGCGTGCACTTGCTTTTACTTTACTTCATGATGTGCTGGTACGTCCTCTAAATCTAGAAGAACTGGAACTGATGTCAAAAATCTGGAAGGTGATGACTGATTTCGGTGTCAGTACAGCGGAATGGTATCCCTACTGGGAAAACGAGAGATTTCTCAAACTGGAACCAGATTATATAAAGGCAAGTTTTTATCAAAAAAAGGACAAGCTTCTGTTAGTAGTTTCTAACCTTTCTGATAAGCAAGAAGTAGAGGGTAAAGTAATTCTGGATACAACTGCGCTAAAAATCTCTGGTAATTTAAGGTTATGCTACGATGCTATTACTGGAGAGAATATTCCTATTAAAGATAGCGGCGTCCAGATTTCACTGCAGCCTATGACCGCAAGACTCATCCAGATAGAATGAAACAAGTAAATAAAACGAGGAGGTGAGATGTATTAAGGTTATAGGTAAGGGTGAAATACAGATAGTTTTAGAGTTTCCTGGAAAGTACCAATTTAATTAAAAAGGAGGGATTTTATGAAAAGATGGCTTGAGATTTTTGGAGTTGGACTAATTTTATTAAGTTTCTTGTCGGTTGCATATGCACAGGAATTCCAGCAGAACCTCTTATTTAACTATGATTTTGGAGCTGTAGATACTGCAACCGGCATTCCAGCTGCCTGGGATGTAGAAGATTCCTCCCAGGTAGATAACAAGGTAGTAGCCTGGGATGGTGATGTTGGACATAATACCTATGGCTCTCTAAAGATAGCTACCTGGGACCCTATAAAATCTACAATAAATTACGCAGAAGTAGTAGATGCAAAGCCTGGGGACAATTTAACCTTCGTTGTATGGGTAAAGACAGAACTGGTAAAGGGTAATGGGGCAAGAACTAAGATTGTATACCTGAAGGGAGAAGATGTTATAGGAGAAAAGACAACAAATTTCTTAAGTGGAACGAGCTCCTGGAAGAAATTCTCTATAACTGATAAGGTTCCTGAAGGTGTAACTGGTATAAAGGTTATCCTTGAATTTGATGGTCAGGGTATAGCCTGGTATGATGATGTATCACTGGTATTACAGTAGGAGGTGATGAAGATGAGAAGATTTTTAACAATAATTCTAAGTTTGGTTATTTTAAGCAGTACCTTCCTGGGGACTGCGTATGCAGAGAAGGTATTCAGGTGGAGTGGTTCCTGGGGAAATACCTGGGACCTGTCGTTTCACCAGGGGTTTATATGGGTCCATATGATGGGACTAACTGAAGGTTTGATAAAGTGGGACAAAGATATGAACCCGGTAAAAGGGATGGCAGAAAGCTATACCATTTCTAAAGATGGCACTGTTTATACATTCAAGATAAGAAAAGATGCAAAGTGGTCTAATGGTGATAAGGTAACCGCCTACGATTTTGAATATGGAATAAAGTATATCCTAAGCCCTAAAAATGGTAGAGGCAGTTTCTTTGGTGGAGCCTGGTATATAAAGAATGCTAAGGATTATGCTAATGCAGTGATATCTGACCCAAATCAAGTTGGGATAAAGGTACTGGATGAATATACAATACAGTTTACATTAGATGGTCCACATCCTGACTTTTTAACTACATGCGCTCTACCAACACTGTATCCAATGCACAGGACATCTATAGAGAAACTCGGCAATAAAGCTTTCGATGCTGGAAACCTGGTAACAAATGGTCCGTACAAGCTAGTTGGCTATACCCCCAATGTAGAGTATATACTGGAGAAAAACCCATACTATTATGACGCAGACAAGGTAGAAGTAGATAAGATAGTTGGTAAATTGGGCGGGGATCCATTCCTGATGTACAGAAGAAATGAGGTGGACCTTATTAATGTTGGGGCAGCACAGCTTCCAGTCATAGAGAAAGACCCTATATTAAAGAAGGAGTTAATAACTTTCCCTCAGAGTACAGTTAATTTAATGTATTTTTCATATTTTGAGCATCCAGCATTTGATGATAGAAGGGTACTCACAGCCTTACAGAAGGCTATAGATAAAGAAAAGATATGTAAGTTTGTTTATAGAGGATTGGCAAAACCTGCATATAGCGTAGTTACGGATCTTATACCAGGATCGACAGCCAACGATCCAGAGGTTGTAGAAAAGTTCAGATTCGATCCGGAAGCAGCCAGAAAACTTCTGGCAGAAGCTGGATATCCTGGAGGTAAAGGCTTCCCAACCGTACACTTCTTGATTCACTCCGGACAAGCCAACGACCCATTAATTCTGGCTGTTAAGTCTGAATGGGAAAAGAATCTAGGAATAAAGGTAATTATAGATAATTATGAACAGGGAGTGTGGAGTGTGAAGAGATTTGAGATTCAGAGCGAACCTACATTCACCTTCTCTGGAGCTTCTTACCTCTATCCAGATCCAGCAGCTCCTCTTACACTCAATTATGCTGAAGGGTGCTTAGTGGCAAGTCTTAAGACTAAAGACCTGGTGGAGAAAGTAAGATTGGAGAAAGAGCAGACAGAGGCTTTAAAAGCTGGGGATGAAAAGAAGGCGTCAGAACTTGCCAAGAGGATACATAATATAATCTACACCAGATCCACTCCAGAGGCAAGGAAAATATTAAGTTTAGTTCAACAGGCTCAAAGAACTACAGATCCGAAGAAGAGATTAGAGCTATATAGACAGGCTAATAAGATAAGAGATATAAATATGTATAGTTCATTCCCCTTAGTTCAACCAATGTCAGCAAGGTTGGTTAAATCTAATTTTGAGGTTCCATTCAACAAGTATCTGGTCGGATTTCCTGTAGGCTTTGCATATATTAGGACCAAGTAAAAACTGTTTTAAGTATATCGGGGAAGCTATAAGCTTCCCCGATATCTGGATAGAAGGAGTGATAGGATGACTCAATATATAATAAAGCGTATCGGCTGGATAATCTTTAATCTATTAGTATTAAGTCTCATAGCTTTTATCCTTATCAAAAATGTCCCTGGAAGTTTTTTAGAACTTCAGATACTGATTGGTCAGGCAGGTACGATGGGAACAGGACTTACAATTTCTGAAGTGGAAAAGGTTAGAGGGGTAGAAACAGAGATGATGAAAAGGTGGGGGGAGGATGTCCCTTTATGGCAACAATACCTGACCTTTATAAAGGGTTTGGTCACTCTGGATATGGGACCATCCTTTCGATGGCCTACCCAAACCATAGAGGAGATAATCGCCAACACCTTCCCCGTATCATTTACAATAGCTATTCTGGCTGTCACTATAGCTATTATTATAGGTATCCCTTTAGGGGTCCTAGCTGCACTTAAACAGAATAGCTGGATAGATTATCTGGTATCTGCACTCGTTATGGTTGTGAGCGCCATACCTAACTATGTAATGGCAGTATTTGTCATCTTCTTATTCAGTTTCTGGATTCCAATATTGCCTACTTATGGATGGGGGCAACCAAAGAACTATATCCTTCCTGTCCTGGCTATGTCCTTTGGACCCATAGGAAGTATAGCTGGCTATATGAGAACATCTCTATTAGATGCCTTAAAGCAAGATTATATCAGGACCGCCTGGGCTAAAGGAGGAACAGAAAGGCATGTGATATTTGGTCATGCAATGAAGAACTCTTTAATACCACTGGTTACTATCCTTGGTCCTATGATAAGCCACCTAATATTGGGGACAGTCTTTGTTGAGGGTATGTTTGGTGTCCCGGGTATGGGACAGTATTTCTCGCAGGCGGCAGGGAGCCGGGATTATCCATTGATGATGGCTCAGACAGTTATCTTTGGTCTGATACTTATGATAATGAACCTTATAGTAGATATAATATACTTCTTCCTTGATCCAAGGATCAGGGTGTCCAGGAGGTAAATTTATATGGGAAATAAAAAGAGAATAGGTAGAAGTTACTGGTCTAATATATGGGAAAAATTTAAAAGAAATAAATTGGCTGTATTTGGTTTGATCTTTGTCTGTATTCTTATACTCCTGGGTATATCTGCTCCCTGGTTAGCTCCATACCCTTACGATGAGGTTCATTATGAAGCGGTATGGACTCCACCCTGTAGAGAATTTTTAGCAGGAACAGACCAGCTGGGGAGAGATATATTTAGTCGTCTATTATATAGCCTAAGAAATGCTATTATAGTCGGTCTTGGTGCGCAATCTTTAATCGTTGTTATCGGGTTAACACTGGGGCTCATAGCTGGATTCTATGGAGGAAAAACGGATAATATACTTATGAGAATAGTAGATATAGTTTACTCTTTCCCCAGCTATCTTTTAAATATTATTCTGGTCCTGGTATTGGGGAGAGGTTATTTTTCTATATTTGTAGCTATTGCTGCAACTGGATGGGCTGGTATGGCAAGACTGGTCAGAGGGCAGACACTTTCTACCAAGAGTAGAGACTTTGTAGAAGCCGCAAGGGCTTCTGGAGCAGGCAATAATAGAATTATGTTCAGGTATATACTGCCGAATATAATTGGACCAGTAATATATTCAATATTCAGTGGTATCCCCGGAGTTATGCTGGTCGAGTCCGGGTTAAGTCTGATAGGTCTGGGTGTAAGACCACCAATGCCCAGCTGGGGACTTATGATATCTGAGGGAACGGGACAATTCTTATATAACCCTTATATGTTACTCGCCCCTGCAGGTATGCTGGTTTTAACAATTCTGAGTTTTAATTTTGTAGCATTTGGTCTGAGAGATGCTCTTTCTGCCAGAGAGTAGGAGGATATTATGGATTTACTTTTAAGCATAGATAATCTAAATGTTCATTTCTATCGATCAGAGGGGGTTTTAAAAGCAGTTGACGGTATTTCTTATAACTTGTATAAAGGAGAAGTCCTTGGAATAGTGGGAGAGAGCGGGAGTGGGAAAAGTGTCAGTGTCCTTTCTATAGTGAGACTTCTACCAGCCAATGGTAAAATAGTAGATGGCTCAATCTCTTTTGATGGAAAAGATATCTTAAAACTATCCATGAATGAACTGCAGGATATAAGAGGAAAAGATATAGGATTTGTATTTCAGGACCCAATGAGTTCATTAAATCCCGTTATTACTGTTGGACAACAGGTTATGGAGCCATTACTCTGGCATAACCTGTGCAGTAGAGAAGAGGCATATAAAAGAGCGAAGAATATGCTTGGTATGGTAGGTATCCCCTTCCCTGAAGAAAGAATGAAGGAGTACCCCTTTCAATTTAGTGGTGGAATGAGGCAGAGGGTTATGATTGCAATCGCACTCATCTGTAATCCAAAGCTTCTGATAGCAGACGAACCTACCACTTCTCTTGATGTTACCACACAGGCTCAGATAATACGACTTTTAAAAAATATGAGATCTGAGCTAGATATGTCTGTTATACTTATTACCCATAACTTAGCCTTAACTTCAAATTTCTGTGACAGGCTTATAATAATGTATGCCAGCAATATGATGGAAACTGGAGGAACTAAAGACGTATTGAATACCCCTTCTCATCCGTATACCAGATTTTTACTCGATGCTGTTCCCGATATAGAGGTCGAAAAAGAACTGGTCCCTATCCCTGGAACAATCCCCGACCTTATAAATCCACCTGAAGGCTGCAAGTTCCATCCAAGATGTCCTATGAGTATGGATATATGTAGAGCAGAAAAACCTCCCCTATTCCCTGTTGGAGACGGACACTATTCTGCCTGCTGGCTGTGCGGGAGGGAGTAATGGAAGATAAAATTTTAATATCAGTTAAGAATCTGAAAAAGTATTTCTCCAGAGGTAAAGATATAGTTCATGCGGTGGAAGATGTCTCCTTTAATATAAGAAGGGGAGAAACTCTGGGTCTTGTTGGAGAGAGTGGAAGTGGAAAGTCTACAGTAGCAAGATTAATAATAAGGTTAATAGACACTGATGGAGGGAATATTATTTTTGATGGGGTTGATATAACTACATTATCTGAAAAAGCGCTAAAGCCATTCAGGAGACGTATGCAAATCGTATTTCAGGACCCGGCATCTTCCCTGAATCCTCAGATGACTGTTGGGACAATAATAAAGGAACAGTTTCTTATCCATAAGCTCGGGACAAAACAGGAACAGGAAAAATGGGTAGAGGAATTATTAGAAAAAGTTGGTATAGACCCAAGTTTTAAGGATGCATATCCTCACGAATTCAGTGGTGGACAACAACAAAGGATATGTATAGCCAGGGCTATTGCACTCAGAAGTGAATTTATTATATGTGATGAGCCCCTATCTTCCCTTGATGTTTCCATACAGGCTCAGATAATAAAGCTCCTGGAGGATTTGCAAAAAGAGCTTGGTCTTACCTATCTATTTATATCCCATGACCTGGCTGTTGTAAAACATTTATCCGATTCTATAGCTGTTATGTACCTGGGAAAACTTGTTGAATTCTCCAATAAGAAAGACCTTTTTAGCAATCCCCTCCATCCATACACTATCACCCTGCTATCTTCAGTTCCAACCATAAAAGGAGAGGAAAAAGAGGTAGAGCTTAAAGGAGAACCGCCAAGTCCTATAAATCCGCCAGAAGGATGTCCGTTTAATCCTAGATGTCCGAAAAAAGAAGATATATGTGAGAGAGAAACTCCTATTTTGGAGGAGATATGCGAAGGACACTTTGTAGCCTGTCATATTGTTCAACGATAGCTCTGGTGATTGTCCTTGTTTTAACTGGTGTATGTGATGGCTATTCCAGGTCGTCTTCAGAGCTTGATAATAAACTTTTTGATTCTCTCCTAAGATACGAAAAGTATGTTCGAACAAATGAGGATCCCAGGTATGGCTATAAATTATCTCAGGGGTACCCTATGTATCTATATACATTTGGGATGATGCACTATAGATTGTATCTGCTTACAGAGGATGAATATTATAAAAACAAGGTGATAAATATAGCTGATACCGCTGAAAGCATTAGAAATGCAGATTGGACCTGGTATTTCTATGATGGGTCTAAATTTACGCAAGATCCAGTATCCCTTTATAATTGCCAGTTTACCGAGCTTTTTCTTTATACCTATAAATTGACTGACGATAAAAAGTATATGGACTTTGCCAGAAAGACCATCTATGCTCTACCAGAACTCTTATACTTTATAGGTTCAACTGCTGCATATAATTACTTCTTTTATCCTTTCACAATGATAGCAGAGTATCTCTACAGTACTGGAGAAAATAGTGCTGAATTAAAAGAGGCCGGAGAATATGCATACTATATGGCTATGCAAGGTTATAATCCTAATACAAAGAAATGGTACTATTCACCAGCTGAATATATAAGAGGATTCTATGACGGTCATAGTGCTAACTACCAGTTGGGAGAGATGGCATCTTTTCTTGAACATCAGGATGCTATACGGGCTATATTTCCCGAAGAATATAATTATTTCCTGAATGAACTTCCAGGTATGCTGGATGTAGTGAAAAGGTATCAGTTACCATCAGGTGCCTATTACTATAATAATGATGCGCCAGACTGCACTGAGACTATTGGGGGAGTAATATCATTCTATACTCTATATGATAGGACATTTAAGACTAACCATGATGACATCATTAAAAGATGTATTGAAACAATACTCAGCCGGCAAGCCCCCAATGGAGCTTATTACAAAACAGCTGGAAGTGATGTGGCAGAAATCTGGTATGGGGATGGGATTGGTCTTGCCATACCACTGTATCTTCTAATGAAAGAAAATGGGAAAAAGGAGGATAAAGTGTCTGAAGAACCTGAGGCTATTAAAGAGAGAAAAAGTAGAGAGATTATTCTGGGTGATTATGATGCTGAACTCAGAGATACATCTGGAAGAGTTGATAGCGTAACTCTTATTAAAAGACTTAAGTCTTTGGGGGTAAATACATATGCCTATCTGATATGGCACTCTCCAGATGACTGGGAAGACCTGTGCCAGAGTTTTATGCCTTTAGCTCAAGATGAAGATATCAACGTCATAGTATATATGGTACCACCTTCTGAACCACCATCTCCAAAACCATACGAGTATGATTATATAGAATGGGCTCAAGCTATAGGAAAATTATCTAGAAGATATCCTGGACTTATAGGTATCGCTATAGATGACTTTAACTATAATACCAGCTTCTTTACCCCCTCTTATCTCAAAGAGATAAAGAAAACTATTAATAACATAAATCCTTCTTTAAGATTATTCACCGTATCTTATTACAGAGATATAACTGACACATTTCTAGCCCAATATGGAGAGATTATAGATGGGGTAATCTTCCCATTTAGAAATGAACCTAGAGTGGACACTGTAACTACATCTACATTAGACCCACAGGTAAGATCTGTAAGAGCAACATTAGGAGATAAACTATCGGTAATCATTATGATATATGCGTCTAAACTGTCTAGTGCCACCATACCTCCGGATGCCAGATATCTAAGAGAAACAATAAGTACTTCTCTGGAGCTTATAGAGGAAGGTATAGCTGATGGCATTATTACTTACTGTTTACCTAAGGTGAGCGAAGAGGATGAGATGTTTAAAACAGTAAAAGAATTATTCTCGAGTTTCAATAAACGGTAGGAGGTACATACCTATGGGAAAGTGGTGGGAAAAACCCCTGCGTATAGTAGATATAGGATTACCCGAATATAAGCTGGAAAGGATTGCAGAAGCGGTAAAGAGAAAGAAAGAGTTACACTTTAACTGTGAACATTTCAGTGCTTTTGGTTATGAGGGTGGAGAAAAGGGCATCTTTTATTTTAAATCCAGCGTAGCTGAACAGGTTCAACTGGATCTACTCGATGAATATCTAAGGGCTGCACACAGAGAGGGAATCAGGGTAATAATATATTTTAATGTTCATTGGCTGAGTCCTGCAATTGCGAATAAACATAAAGATTGGGTACAGCTTAGAAGAGATGGAAGTGTAATAGATGATGTCTATGGTTTAGGGATGTCCCCCTGTGTAAATAGTCCCGACTATAGAAAATGGTCGTTCCAGGTAATAAAAGATTTGGCTCAATATGACATAGATGGGATCTTTTTAGATGGTCCTATTTTTATAGCCAGCGGATGCTACTGTGATGCCTGCAGAGAAAAATTTAAATCGGAGTTCGGAGAGGATTTACCTGCCAAAGAAGATTGGGAAAGCTCTCTATGGAAAAAGTTCATAGAGTTCAGATACCAGAGTATTACAGACTATATGAGAGATGCTTATAATACTTTAAAATCGACAAAGCCTGATGCAATAATCTATATGAATGGTCAGGGATTGTGGCCTAGCTGGCCTAATGGCAGAGACAATAGACGCCTTGCCCCTCATCAGGATATTATCGGGGCGGAGGGTGGATTTATAGGGGGAGATTTAAGTAGGGTTCCGCTATGGAAACCTGCTATGTCTGCTAAGTTATTGGAGACTCAAGCTTCAGGTAAGCCTACTGTGATATTCATTGCAGGTAAAAACTGTGGCTGGGATAATTATGCATTAACCCCTGAAGAGACCAGGCTTTTATATGCAGACACCATAGCTTATGGAGCATCCCCCTGGTATGGAGAATCCTACTCCAATATATTTGATCCTGGTGCAGAGGCAGCTGGTGAGATGAATAAGTTTATAGAAGAAAATGAAGATTATCTGGAGAAGACAAAACCAGTGGCTAAAGTTGCTCTTATGTGGTCAATAAAGACAGCCGATTATTACAGGGCAACAGTTCCTATTACTGACTTTACCCAGGAGGGGGAAAGACTTACAAGACATATAAGAGCTGGCGACCACTTTAAGGCTTTCACCGGATACTTTGAAGTACTTACAAGGAGTCATATACCATTTGATGTACTGGATGAAAAGGGAATAGAGGAAAAACTTAAAAATTATGATGTTCTGGTTCTTCCCAATGTAGCTTGCCTATCTGACGATACTGCAAAGACCATAGAAAACTGGGTAAAAGATGGTGGGACACTGATAGCAACATTTGAGACGTCTTGCTATGATGAATGGGGTAATAAAAGAGCTAAACCTGTCCTCTCAGATATACTAGGGATAGATATAGAAGGTATTGATGGTCCCTGCAGGTTAGATTATTTCAACCTGGGAGAGGGAAACTTCTTCGACAGGATAAGTTCTGAACTCATTCCATCACCGATATTTAGAATTAAAGCCAAAACCACCTCAGGTAAAGACTTGACTCTCTATAGAGAGAAATTTCCAGCCAGATATCAACCACTACCTCCAACATCTACTTACCCTGCTATCGTGGAGAATAATTATTATAAAGGCAAGGTCTTCTATTTCTGCGGGAACATTGATGAATCTTATCTTGAATTCCATTTTCCAGAGCATAGACTTCTTATGATTAGACCCATAGAACTTTTCACTAGCCCTCTGGTTATTACCGATGCCCCAGAAACAGTTGAGATAAGTATAAGAAGACAGGACGAAAAGAACCGGGTTATTATTCACCTTATAAACTTTACTGGTGAGATGACCCGCCCAATAAACAGGGTTATACCGATATATAATATTAATATCACTCTTCCCTGGATAAACAATGCCAGGAGGGTGATAAGTCTCTCTAATAGAGAAGAGCTTAGCTTTAATCTGGAGAAGGGATTAAATATAGTAATCCCTGAACTCAAGACTTATGATGCCATAGCGATTGAAGGAGTATACTAATTAATATTTTTAATATTTCATTTTGTATAGCCTCCCCATCATATACTTCTATTAAACAGGGAGGCTATAATATTTTATATGAAGGGAGAGGAATATGAGTAATAATAGCCTTATATCAAACAGAAAACCACTTTTAAACACTCTTTTTATAGATCTTCCCCTTGGTTCAGTAACTCCAGAGGGCTGGTTACGCAATCAATTGAATATCCAGGCAAATGGTCTTACCGGTCATCTGGAAGAAATATGGGAGTCAGTTGGAGCTAATAGTGGATGGTTAGGAGGTACTGGAGAGAATTGGGAGAGAGGACCTTATTATTGCGACGGATTAATTCCATTAGCATATCTTCTTAATGATGAGAGATTAATAAAAAAGGCAGAAAAATGGATAAACTGGACACTCAACAGTCAGACTGAAGAGGGAAACTTTGGTCCACCCGACAACCCTGACTGGTGGACCAGGATGGTAATGCTGAAAGCTCTAATTCAGTACTATGAGGCAACTTTAGATCCTCGAATCATAGAGTTTATGGGAAGGTATTTTGACTATCAGTTTAGGAATATAGAAAAAAGACCTCTTGAGAGCTGGTCTATGGCAAGAGGAGCAGAAAATATATATTCCATCTTCTGGTTATACAATAAAACAGGAGAATCATTCTTGCTTGATCTGGCTGATATAATCTTTGGACAGACACTGGATTGGGTAGATCTGTTTACAAATTTCCCCTATACAAGACCCATCAAGTTTTACTACGATTTTCAAAAATTTCGAGAGGTTTTTAATAAGGTTCAAGATATTATAAACTACCATTCCCATCATGTTGTAAATGTAGCTATGGGGATAAAACTTCCTGCCTTGTTTTATCTCTATACCGGAGAGGAAAGATATAAGAAGGCGGTAAAGTCAGCGATAGAAAATCTTACCCGATATCATGGTGTTGCTAATGGTATGTTTACCGGTGACGAACATCTTAGTGGAAGAGACCCTTCTCAAGGGACAGAATTATGTGCGGTTGTAGAGTATATGTTCTCTCTTCAGAATATTATAAGAATATTTGACAATAATATAGAGTATGCAGATATCCTTGAGAAAATTGCCTATAATGCATTGCCTGCGACTTTTACCGATAATATGTGTGCACATCAGTATGACCAGCAGGTGAATCAGGTCCTTGTCTCGGTTGCAAAGAGAAACTGGTATAATAACAATGATGATTCAAATATATTCGGTTTAGAACCAAACTTTGGTTGTTGCACTGCAAATATGCATCAGGGATGGGCAAAGTTTATAAAGAATCTATGGTTTGCCACTGAAGATAATGGACTTGCTGCAACTGTATATGCTCCGTCCTCTGTTAATATAAAAATAAACAATACAGACATTAAAGTAAGCGAAGAGACAGATTATCCATTTAATGAGCAGATTAAGTTCACTATAAGCTGTAAGGAAGCGGTCACTTTTCCACTAAGGCTGAGGATACCGGGCTGGTGCCAGGACGGAGAGATAAAACTTAATGGTAAAAAACTGTCCAATGTTACCCCTGGGAGCTATTATAAGATTACAAAAGAATGGCAGGATGGAGATATGATAGAGCTGAGACTACCTATGGGAATAAATATTAATTCCTGGTTAAATAACTCTATAAGTGTAGAGAGAGGACCTATAGTATTTGCATTAAAGATCAGGGAAGAGTGGAAGAAGATAGCTGGTCAAGAGCCATTTGCAGACTGGGAAGTATATCCTGAGAGTCCATGGAATTATGCATTGGTGGTAGATAAAGAGTCCCCAGAAGACTATTTTTCAGTAGAGGCGGGTAATGTTTCCAATATTCCATTTAACTCAGATAAACCACCAATTATCTTAAGGTGCAAGGCTAAAAGGCTGGAAGACTGGAAATTAGAGGATAATTCTGCTGGTAAGTTACCTGTGAGTCCTGTCTATTCAGATACAGAGTTAGAAGATGTAACTCTAATTCCATACGGAGTTGCCAAGCTCAGGATAGCTCAGTTTCCATATCATTTACCCTACATTGACACTCATTGACATTTTATAAACTTACTTATATAATTTTTGGTAAAGGCTTCATAATAGATATATAATAATATAACAAATATTAAAAATTAATTTTGAACCTTTGAATTGGAGGTGGTTGAAAAATGAACAGAGTTCTTCCTGCAGAGGAGCCCATAACAAGGTCGGTCGCCTATATAAAGGAGAGTGGCAGACGCCTTGGGCTCAGGAAAGAGGAGATAGATGCGATAATCCATCCTCAGGAGACCAGAATCTTTAGGCTTTCATGCAAGATACTGGGTAAAGCAGTGACGTTTTCAGGGGTGTTGTGCCTTCACAATAATGCACGTGGACCATACAAAGGAGGTATCCGTATAGCTCCTGATGTGGATATCTGGGAGACTGTAGAACTTGGAAGGCTTATGACACTCAAAACCGCCGTCTCAGACATAGAATTTGGAGGAGGAAAGACTGGAATCAGGGTCGACTGGAATTATCTCTACAAACTCTACGATAAGAAGCCACAAGATAGAGAATTCGAGAAGATTGTTTCTCTTGATATTGTAGAATATTATGCCCAAATCTACCGTGACCTGTTCAGCAAGCATATCTATATTCCGGCGCCTGATATGGGGACAGGACCTGATGAGATGGCATTCATATATAATGAAACTATGGACCCAGCTTCAGTAACAGGGAAGCCAGAGGGAACTCATGGATGGCTCCCAGGGAGGAAAGAAAGCACAGGATACGGATGTGCCTGTGTAACAAGGATATCCGTTGAACGGATTATGGGCAAGGATATCTCTGAGGTAAGCGTGGCAATCCAGGGCTTTGGAAATGTTGGAAGTTATGTAGCAAAGTATCTATACGAATCAGGTGCAAAGATCGTAGGAATTAGCGATATATTTGGTGGAGTTTATGATGAGCATGGTCTCGATATAGAGAAACTAACAGAGTACTCGAAAAGATTCGGGACAGTCGTTGGATATGAGGGAAAATCTATCTCTAATGCTGAACTTCTGTGCCTTCCTGTAGATGTATTGATCCCGGCAGCCGCTGGAAATGTGATAGGGGTGGAGGAGGCTAAGAAACTTCAGACTAAGCTCATTGTAGAGGCTGCCAATGTCCCGATTACACTTGAAGGTATGGAGATTCTGAATGAGAGAGAAATTCCAGTCATCCCGGATATTATAGCCAACTCAGGGGGCGTAATAGCCTCTATGGAGGAATACTCCCATTCTCTAAGCGCCCTTAAGACAAGGCGGGAAGAGGTCTTTAAAGTTCTTGAAGAGAAGCTTGGTCAGGCACTGGATGATTCATGGGATATTGCAGACTCCGAGATGATTGACCTGTGTCAGGCAGCCGTAGATCTTGCGGTAAAAAGGGTTTATCAGGCTATGAAGAACAGGCGATATATCTGAGAGTCTAGAATATTCTAGACTCTCGAAAATTCCCTGATAAAAAAGAGATGAAGGAGTAACCTACAGATAAATTTAATTAGAGTTTTTAGAAATCTTGGTTATTATACGAGGAGGTGTTTCTTATGAAGTTTTTAAAGTATCTTATAGTAATGTCAGTATGCACAGGTTTAATTCTTGGAGTTGTCCCAATCTCTTTTTCTCAAGAGAAATCCAGTCTGGGACAGTATTCTACTATCTCTGAGTATCAAAAGGCAACAGGGGAAAAAATAACAGGGTTTAACGAGGCACCGGAATTGGCTGAGCTTGTAAAGCAGGGTAAATTGCTGCCAGTAGAGAAGAGGCTACCTGATGAACCAGCTGTGGTAGAACCTGTGGAAGAGATTGGTCAGTACGGTGGAACCTGGCGTACAGCGCATATGAGTAATTCCCCATTTATGCTAACCGCATATGACCCCCTCTTGCGCTGGGATGGAAATGGGAAATCGATCATATCCAATATTGCGAAAAGCTGGCAAGTTACTGATAACGGGAAGAGCTTTACCTTTTATCTAAGAAAAGGAATCAAGTGGTCTGACGGCAAACCTTTTACAGCGGATGATATACTCTTCTGGTATAAGGATGTAATATTGAATGACGAGCTTACCCCGGTAAAGCCAATCTGGATGAAAGTAGGGGATGATTTAGGTAAACTCGAGAGACTTAGTGCCTATACTGTCAGATTTACCTTCAGCAAGCCTAATGGTCTTTTTCTCGAATACATAGCCAGCAGTTCTGGGGAAGCAGTTTGTCGCTACCCAAAACACTACCTTATGCAGTTCCATCCAGGTTACAACTCAAAGGGGAATATAGAAGCCTTGACGAAGAAGGAGGGTTTTGATACCTGGTTTAAGCTGTTTCTCTCCAAGGCAGATATGTCTTCCAACCCAGATATTCCAGTACTCACCGCCTGGCAATTGCGTACAAAACCTGGGGCAGCTAGACTCGTAGCAGAAAGAAACCCCTATTACTGGAAGGTAGATACTGAAGGCAATCAACTACCTTACATTGACCGACTCGTAGTCGACATAGTCCAAAGCGCAGATCTCATAACATTCAAGGCTCTATCAGGTGAGATAGATATGCAATACTATGGACTGCCAACAACGGACTTCCCGGTGCTTATGGAGGGTAGAGGGAAGGGTGGATATAGTATAATGCCCGCTCAGTCAGCCGGCGGAACAGCTGCCGCATGTCTCTATCTCAACCAGAATGTGAAGGACCCTGTATTGCGTTCGCTTTTTGAAAATAGGAAATTTAGAATAGCCCTATCCCTTTCCATAAATCGAGATGAAATCAACGAGTTTGCATATGCTGGTAGGAGCGAACCGCGACAACCTGTACCAAGCAAGTACTCGCCTTATTACAACCCCAGGTATGAACAATTTGCCAGGTCATATATAGAATACGACCCTAAGAGAGCGAATGAACTCCTCGATGAAATCGGTCTTACTAAGAAGGATTCTCAGGGCTACAGACTACGTTCAGATGGGAAGCCTCTTTCAATCACTATTGAATTCTTCGAAACTATCGGGACGACTATGGCTGACATCTGCGAACTGCTCGTCAACTATCTTAAGGCTGTAGGTATTAAGGCGGCTCACAAGCCTGAGGGAAGGGAACTTTGGCTAACTAGGGTAACTTCAGGTCAACACGAGGCGGTCGTCTATGGCATTTCCGGAGGCTTTAGCCCACTTGCTGAATCAATGTTCCATTTTCCTGTGGCAAACAACTGTTACTGGGCACCCCTTTATGGAACATGGTATGCATCAGGAGGCAAATCTGGGGAGGAACCCAAGGGAGAAATTAAAAAACTCCTTGATCTCTACGAAGAAGGTCGAACTACTGTCAATGCCAAGAAACGTACAGAAATAGTGGAACAGGTCTTCAAGCTCCATAGTGAGAACCTCTGGCTTATTGGTATGGTAAGCTATGCACCTTGGCCATGTGTAGTAAAGAACAACTTTAGGAACGTAAAGGAGTTCGTAGTTACCAACGAGATGCGAGGAATCGGCTATATACATCCAGAGCAATTCTTCTTCAAGAAATAAATCAAATCCCGGTTGGGTTTATGTAAATACCGTGCCCAACCGGGTAGCTTTATAGGAGGGAACGATTACCTTGGAGAGAAGAGTTGTTATAAGCACCATCCAACTCCCATGGAGGAGATCATCCAGTGAACTAGAAAGGATTAAAGCAGAGAATCTAGGACTTATCTTTGAATCTTTGGAGGAAGCCGGTAAACGGGGTTCGGATGTAACAGTATTCGGTGAGATCGCTAACTTTGTGCACATCCCATGGACAAAGGAGAATTTCAATCGATACCTAGATACGGTGCCAGGACCTATTACGGAGAGGTTGGGCAACATAGCCCAGAGATACTCTATGAACATCATAGCTCCTCTCTTTGCAATTACAGGGGGAAAGATCAGAAATACAGCGGTTATCATAGATAGAAGCGGAGAAGTCGTAGGTCAATACTTCAAGGTCCATCTTCCGTTGGAAGAAGCTAAATGGGCTGTTCCGGGCGAGGAAATTCTTACTTTCGACATGGATTTTGGAAGAATAGGCATAATGATCTGTATGGACATAGAGTATCCGGAGCAGGCTCTAGTCCTGATGATAAAGGGCGCAGAACTTATCTTTTTCCCTCACCTCCAGTCTAGCTGGGGAGAGGTCGACTGGGAGATAAGGTACAGGTCCCGCGCTATAGATACAGGGTTGTATTTGGTATCTTCAAGTTATGGGATAGAGAAAGAGGATTCCTGGAAACCAGGAATGCTCCTGGGCAGAAGTGGAATAGTCGCCCCTGACGGAATAATACTGGCTGAAGCTTCTAGGTATGCAGGTATCGTCACGCGTGAGATCGATTTGGAACAGAAAAGGCTCTCCAACTTTCATTTCGCCGATGGAGACTATAACAGGACCCTTGCTATACTGTCCAGTCGCAGACCAGAACTTTACGGGGAACTAATAAACCCGGCTTCCAAGGAAAGAGCCCTGAGGTCCATCAGGGAGACTCCAAAAAATTCTGGTTGTGGAGACAAGCAAAATTATTGGTAGGAGGCTAAAAAAGTGAGACAAGAAGGTTGGAGACAATATAAAGAAAGCTTAAAATACCTAGCAAGTGGTAGCTCCACATCTTCAAAGATACCTATTTATGAAAACATCGAGCCACCTTTAATTGTCAAGGGTAAGGGATGCAGAGTCTGGGATGTAGATGGAAACGAATATATTGATTTCAGAAATGCACTTGGTCCTGTTTCTATAGGTTACTCGATAGATCAGATAAACAGCCAAATAAAAGAGCAACTTGATAATGGAATAATCTTTGGGCATCCAAGTCCCATTGAGGGAGAGGTTGCAAAACTACTTGTTGAGAATATCCCCTGTGCCGAAAAAGTTAGATTTTTAAAGACAGGTGGAGAAGCTATCTCTGCCTGTATCAAGATAGCTCGTGCCTTCACAGGGAAAAATAAAATAGTTCACTGTGGTTATAATGGATGGCTAAACAATCTTGCCTTAGGAGAAGGGATGCCCCCAGGGATATCAAAAAGTCAGCCATTAAGAGGAGTTCCTCAGCAAATCTCGTCCCTCCATTTTACACTTCCGTGGGCAGTAATAGAGAGATGGATAAAACTTTTCGAGAAGGAGGGAAATGACATTGCAGCAGTTGTTGTTGCATCAGCATACCAGGATATGGAAAAAGGAGAAGATTTTCTGCCGCAGGTAAGAGAGTTAACGAGAAGATATGACAGCCTGATGATAATGGATGAAATAGTAACAGGGTTCAGACTGGCGATTGGAGGAGCGCATCAATATTTTAACTTCTTGCCTGATATGGCTGTGTTTGGGAAGGCAATGGCAAATGGCATGCCAATATCTGCATATCTTGGAAAGTCAGAATTAATAGAACTGGCAAGGGAAATTGGAATCTCCTCAACCTTTGGAGGAGAAACACTCTCCCTCGCCTCCGCAAAAGCAACAATAAGGTTTTACACTGAAAATGAGGTAACCTCCCATTTATGGCAGATGGGGAATCTTTTAAAAGATGGCATAAACGAGATTTTCAAAAGATATAATTTCCCCTGTGAGCTGAAAGGTTTCGGTCCCTGTCCACAATTTGTTTTCAAAGACGATTTAATGAAAGATAGGTTCTTTCAGGGGTGCTATAGAAATGGGGTTTCTTTTTATCATGTCGTTTATGTTAACTATTCACACAAAGAAAAGGACATAGAAGAGACGCTAGAAAGAGTTGAGGAGACTATAAGGGAGTTGAAAGATGCCAGATAAAGAAACTTGTCCAATATTCGATATAAATGTGCATCTGGGGTGTTGGCATAACCAGAGGCTACCTTATACATCACCACTCCAGCTGCAGAAAAAACTGAACTCTTTAGGGATTAGAAAAGCCTTTGTCTCAAGCAATCAAGCTATTTTTTACAGTGACCCTGAACCAGGTAACTTAGAGCTTTTAAATAAAGTAAAAAGATATCCTCTGTTCGTCCCTGTCCCTGTCTTCAACCCTAATATACCGAACTCAGAGGAGATATTGAGAAAATATTCAAAGCTGAAAATAAAAATAATAAAACTCTTTCCATCCTTCCACAACTATTCCCTTAATTCTGAAAAAATTAAATCTGTATTAAAATTCTGTCTCCTTGAAGGCTTTATAATTTTAATCCAGATGAGGATGGAAGATGAAAGGCTACAGCATCCTACTTTAAAGACCAACCCGTTGGATATAGATAAAATTTTAGAGATCGCAGAAATGTATCCCTCCCTTCCTATAATCTGTCTTTCAGGCTACTTTAACGAATGTGTAAGGTTAGCCCAAAATTCCTCCAATATTTACCTCGACATTTCATTTGCAGAAAGATTGGATACTATAAAAGCTCTTCTCGATGTTATTCCTCTTTCAAGGATAGTTTTCGGCTCACATACGCCATTTTTCTATCCTGAATCAGCGTTATTAAAGGTAGAATCTTCAGAGATTCCTCTTTGCTGGAAGGAACATATTCTTTACAAAAACATTGAAACCCTTATGGAGGAAAGATGAATATTATAGACATTCATGTTCATCCTGAACTTGAGGATCAAGATTACAGTTTAACAGAAAAAATGATAGGGTTAGCAAAAAGGTATGGAGTGAAACATATATGTCTGCTAGGGGATGTCCTACACTTCGGTTATGATCCATCAGAAGAGCAGATAAGAAAAATTAATGACCAGACAATAGAGTTAGTTGAGAAATGGTCAGATTTCTTCTTTGGATTCTGCTTTCTAAATCCCAAACATCCAGAAGAGTTTATGCAACAAGAGGCAGGACGCTGTTTCAAAAACAAAAACTTTAAGGGGATAAAACTGGAGGTTGCAGTAAATGCCAGGAATAAACACGTGGAAAAGGTCATGCGTATTGCACGAAATATGAATATTGTTGTACTTCTCCATTCCTGGAGTACAGAGATCATTGATAATAGGGAACATCAATCTGACCCTGAGGATATAGCCTACCTAGCTTCCCATTTTCCTGATGTAAAAATTATTATGGCACATGTGACATCAGCAAGAGAGCGTGGCGTGCTTGCCATAAAGCCATTCTCGAATGTCTGGGTAGATACCTCTGGAGGACAGCCTATTGCAGGAACTATCGAGTATGCAGTTGAAAAGCTCGGATCTGAGAGGATACTTTTTGGTTCTGATGCTCCTGGGAGGGATTTTTCAGCACAGCTAGGAAAGATTTATGGTTCGAATATTTCAGAATATGCGAAAAGATCAATCCTAGGGGAAAATGCACGGAAACTTTTAGGGATAACTGATGGCTAGTCCCTATAAATTAATTTGGAGGATGAA
>Ga0116165_1001072_pt1 | contig 22017 bp, 24 predicted proteins | sample AD_JPNMR1_MetaG_FD_89885 | JGI IMG/M metagenome (GOLD analysis project Ga0116165, IMG submission 89885) | Active sludge microbial communities of municipal wastewater-treating anaerobic digesters from Japan - AD_JPNMR1_MetaG | ecosystem: Engineered > Bioreactor > Anaerobic > Digestate | place...
AAATCAACAGCCAAAGCCATTGGAGAAGCCCGCCTTATCCCCTCGGGCTAAAGCCTGGGGGCTTGCGGCGGGCTAAATCATGTCAGATCATGCGCACGAACGACGGAATTTTCAAAGCAACCGGTGCCAAAGATAATGTCCCTGTCGTGTGCTTCGTGAATTAGGCTCCCGGCCATTATCCAACGACCATTCCCGCGGATATCCCACTCCACGGGCTCTTGAAATACTATCTGTAGTATAATTGGCGTCAGCAAATCACCGACATTTCTCGATTTGTACCAAAATGCCTTGATCGTCATTTGTAATTGGGGCGAAAACCGGGCATTAATATATGTAGGATGTCGCTTATCGGCGACATCGAGATTTTCTTTTAGCTCTGGAGATGCGAGATGAAGATCATCGTCGGTGATCTACAGAACTTCGTTATACACGAAATACCACGACCCAGTCTGAAGCACCGACTGGCGTTTCTTACTAAAGATTACGCCGTTTTTGATGGCGACTGTACGACCATCTGCTCTAATAATTTTAACACGTTTGAACCACGTGAGGGTGGTGTCATACCCTATACGATTCATAGCGCAGCTTTAGCGGCTGATAATGTTGTGGTTTCTGCAAACTGTATCAGACATAATTCCAGATTGCTTTTGTTGTTCTATATTTACGACTTGCACGTTGGTCGGGTTACGAACAAAGTTGGCTTTTATCACGACACGTTAGAGCATTTTGATGTACCGCCGCATATGTTTTGGTGTTCGACTGAGCATTCTGTCGAACTTGTATATCTTCGCGATTCGTATATTCTTGCCCGGGTTTGCTTTCCAAGCTATGTGGATATTTACCTCTTTGATGCGAGACAGTTCACTTTGAAGTATCTTGGAAGGCTACCGGATAACGATACGGAGGTTCACACACTTTATGGTCATATTGTCGCGACAGACTCGAACTTAAGTGTTATCGTTGTATATAACAACTTGCTGCTTACGGGTAGGCCCGTATTCGTTGCGCTGCGTCAGGATGACGGTAACTATACCTCTCGGCTGATCACGTCGCCGGAACCTCGCAGCTACATAGCGCTTCCTGCGATGAGTGATCGATACGTCCATTTTTACGGTGAAGCGGGGTGGCACCGCGTTAACAGAGATATCTTTAAGCAAACGATGCTGGCTGTAGAAGATCGTATTGATTTTTACGAACTTGTCGATAACGACGCTGTCGAGCACACTAAATTACCGTCGCCGTTTAGTATAGGCATTCTCGGAGCAATCCACGCTCCTGATGACGATACCTTATACATCTGGTATTCAGGAGACTATTACTGGAGAGACGTTAGCCCGCGAAAGCATATATTTTGTATTTACACCTGGGGCGACTCGTCCGAGTCTGCAACAATCGAAACCAACTGTGTTAACTCGTTTGTGATGCCGCAGCTTGATAGCGCGCAAATGGGGTATGCCTTTTATTCCAAAATAAAAGATAGGCCACAAAGTAAATATTTGATCTTTCCCCTGAAACGTCATGAAACACAAACCCATCAAAATCAAGATTAGCTGGCGGGAAATTCGTCCGCGATTAGGACATCCTACTAAGATCTGCGGCTGTGGGCCCCACGGTACCAAAGGCCGCAAGAATCGTAGAGATGAAATTAGACGAGCTGTTAACGAGCAGTTAGCCTAACAGGGGTTTACATTATCCTAATTTTACGATATAATATACTTATCTTTAGCCTTATCGTAGCTACCGGTAAACTGGAACATTGTAACGGAGGAACAAACATGCGTATCGAACTTTCTAAAAAACTGACAAAGGCTGCGGACTCACTATCAGATGTGTCACGCAGGTACAGGGAATCGCTTGCCAGGCGTATCCTGGACGATAGCTGCGACACTGGCCAAGTCGTAGCGGATTTGGAAGTTGTAGCTATTTTAAATGATGTCGTAACGAAGTTACGGGGGCTTGCTACGGTAACACAGGTAACAAAACCTGCCGTAGCACCAATTCAAGAATTACCAAAGAAATCTTTGAGGAGATCGCATTCCAAACATGCTAAAGCGCAGGTATTCCTTGAGCCAATTATTGCTATTCTTCAAACATCGGGCGGTTCGGCAAGCGTATCGAAAATTGTCGAGGCCCTGAGAAAGAATTACCCGAACATTATCAAGAGCGTCCGACAGCCCGGCGAGGATCCCAATCGCCCAAAATGGCTGTATATGGTTTATTGGTGCGGAAAACGGCTCGTCGAGATGGGTAAACTATCCATCAAAGACGGCACCTGGACGTTGAAGTTCTAACATTATCAATTTCTGAAACCGGTTAATATTGCGAGAAATCCCATCTCAACGGATGGGATTTCTCGTTTCTTTTTTAGCTATGCCGCATGTTTAGTACTTATGCTGTACTACAATTAGAAAAACGGGATCGTTCCATTTACGACACTGTTGAGATGGTGGTGTATGTACGACACACATCCATATTTTATAAAATTTGCTCTTTCGGCTGACAACTCCGCCGGAATTACACCAGCGCAAGATGGATCACCCAAAGCACAAACCAACCAAGTTGGAACGCCACAGCAAACGTCGCAGACTGGAGCTACCAAGACGCCTACAACGACTCAACCAGCCACCCCGTCTGGTGCCGCTCAACCAGCAACGCAACCTGCAGCTCAGCCGCCAGCGGTACAGACAGAGACCAAACCGACAAACGTACAAGCTCCAGCACAAAAACAAGAACAAGGTTTTCTAAGTAGGATTATGCAATTTTTGAGCAGCCCAGAGTTCAAACGTCTGATCCCGTATATTGCCCTCGGTGGACTCCTCGGCGGCGGTGCTGGCGGACTTGTTGGCAACTTCAATATGAAAAATATTCTTGGAGGATTGTTGTTAGGTTCTGTGCTTGGCGGCGGGTTTGGCTATTTATATGCGAACCGTAATACAAAGAAACCAGAATCTTCGAGCGACAACACCTCGCCTCCTGCGATGTCTATCAATACGCCTACTGAACAATCGTCTGAAGCGGCACAGCCAGCTGAACAGCAACCCGGTCCGTCAAATGCTACAGAAATGCCATCGATGGAAAAGCCGACGAATAAAAGAAAAGTATTTGTGTGGTAACAAGTTTATGTGTAGAGTTGCATTCCTGCGATTGAGTTCTAAAAGTACGTAGATCCAGAACAGGATATATAGACGCCAAACTAGGAAGCTACGTATTAACTGTTGCGGATTGTTGAGGTAGATGCTGACAATGACCTGGAAAATAAGATCACAGCTTTTGGAGATGACCGTGCGGCTGATACCGTTTAAATCTTTCGAGTATACATAATAAATAGGTGCTTAATTTCCATTTGGATACCGGTGTATGTTTTTAAGCTTGCTAACTAGGTATTTACTACCGTCTTTGATATCCGGTTTCTTGTTGAAATCGGTAACAAAGATTATTGTGCAAATTCTGATTTATTTGGCAATGATGATCCTCTTTAGCGGTATTGCCGGTGCAATATCGTCGTCAATTCTTTAGCAATTGGAGTTGTACCATGCCAGAAAACAACGAACAAAGAATTCAAAACGCTGATCAGACTATTATTTCGCTGCGCGACAATGCAGAGGATGCAGAATCTGTGCTTACGAATTATTTAAATCAAGCACAGGAGCGGGCAGCTAGAAATGCACCGCAGTCTGGAGTAGATGTCCAGGATATTATTTCGGCGATTGACGATTATCTTAGAAATAACAAGCCAACAATACAAATGGTGAAAGATGAAAACGGTCTTTCAAGGTCTGTATTGCTAGAAGGAAAACCGATACGTGTCGCGCCGATTTCTGATTCGCCTATAAGCCGTGTTCCAGCCGAGGCGATGCCGCCGGATTCAAATGTTTTAAATATCGGGCCAGCGCCAGGCGGCCTCGCTATAGGGCCGAGTGTTCCGGCGGATCAATCTTTGCGGGATGAATTTAGCAAAAGTACAGAATTGCCGAGCCAGGGGTCAGAACTCGCGCAGCAATCGCCAACACCGTATTTACCGACCACGCCAAAATTACAAGCACCGACTGAACGATTAATTGACGAACGCGCTAAGTCACTGCCACCGGAAACACCATCACTGCGGCCTACACCAGCTAAGGTTACACGGAACGGTCCTCTACAATCTCAAGCAGTGGTCGAACCAACGGCTCCTAAAACGGTTGCACCAGGTGCTCAAAAACAACCGGCACCGCCGCAACCGGCGTCAGGGCAACCACAAGGTTCGTGGGTTCAGACTCTGGTGAAAATGCTCCCGTGGGTTCTTGGTGGGGGTTCGCTGGGAGGTCTTGCTGGGTATGGTTTTAAGCCGGATTGGAAGAGTGCGTTAGCTGGAATGCTCATCGGATCGCTCCTAGGCGGCGGTCTTGGTTACTTTACGCAAGGTAGGAACCCGACACAACCACAGATTGCTGCGGCACCGCAGCCGAGTAGAAAAAAGTAAGTTATTAGGTAGTTCGTTTACGGGTAAATTGGAGTACGAAAATGAACAAGAAAACAGCAAAAAAGAGATTCCTGCGTGCAATCAGTGAATTTGAAAAATTGGCGTATGCACCGCCTCCTGGCGATCCTGCTGCTATGGGCGGCGGTGCTCCTGGCGGACCGATGGGTGGCGATCCCATGGCGATGTTAGCTGCGTTGGGAGGTGCTCTTCCAGGTATGGGCGGTCCGCCGCCTGGTGGTGCTCCTGCGCCGGGTGGTCCGATGCCCGATCAAATGGCTCCACCACCGCCGCCTGATGCAGCCGCCGCAGCGGCTGGTGCTGGACCGGCACCAGGGGAAGGCGGATCGAAAGATGAAGCTGTGGCCCAGTTGAAAGCTGCTATTGCGGTTTTGAAAGAAGGTATGAAACAGCTCGATAAAGCACTTGATGTTATCAGTCAGGGTATACCCGCATCACCGGCACCAGCTCCTGAAGAGACGCCGCCTGCAGAAGCACCAAAGGTTGCAAGTTTTGACGAAAAAGTACTTTGGGATTGGCTGCGGTTGTACGCTAATCGGTAGGATTGGCCTAAGGAGTATGTAATGCGGATTAAAGTATATAAATCGGATTCAAACACGCCAGACCACGAATTGTCTGGCAAGATGGTTGTGATTGAAGCAGCTGAAGGGATACCTTTAGCGTTGCTTCGAGAAGTTGGTCCTGGGCAGTATGCCATTACTGATACCAGAGATCCTAATTTTGAATTGGCGCTAAAGTATTTTGGCGTCCCGTATCAGATTCAGGTATTTAAAGAAAGGATTAACGTCGATCAGCCTACGGAAGGGCAAATTTTAGTTCCCGGTAGTTCACAGAAGCCGTTGATCTTTGGCGGGTAATCTAGATGCCAATCGAAGGTGCAGCTGGAGCCGTTGCAGTACAATCTGCATTTCCGCGGGAGCTTCGTCCCACGGAACCGTTATCGGCATCGTTGACAAAAAAGGTTTTTACACGTTTGGCGATTGAGCACCCGGATAAGTATGCCAAGATCATCGACGACTTAAAAAACATTTCACGTATCGGTGCTTCGTTGAGCGGGGCGTATCCTTTTGGGCTTGAGGATCTCGCCCCGCCGCCTTTTTATAACGAATACCGTGATAGCGTGAACCGCTTGGTGCTCGATTATTTCAATAAGAACACCAAGATGCGGGTACAGGATCAAGATTTTGCCAGAAAAGTTGCTGAGCTAAATGAGCAATATTACAAACGTCTTTCAGACTACCTGAGGGAACGCTCAAATCCAATTTACACGGTGGTTTCCGCTGGAATCCGCGGAAGTCCGATCATTATCAAACGTTTTTTCCTCTCAGAGGGTGTTTATCCAGACTCCTGGGATCGCCTGATACCTTATCCGATATTAAATAACTTCACCACTGGGTTGGCCCCTGCTGAGTACTGGGCAGCAAACTACGGGAGTAAGAAAGGTATTGTAGGGACAAAATTGGCTCCGCAGGATGCTGGAGACGTGTATAAGCAGCTGACACGGGTTACACATCGTTTGATCGTTGTAGCTCCACACGGAAAGGAGGCCGGCGTCCTCAGAGCCGTTCCTGCAAAAACATCCGACGACGATCTGGTTGGGGCGTATCTTGCAGCACCAGCGGCTGGTTTTCAGCCAGGTACGTTAATAACTCAGGATGTCCTAGAGTCACTTCGCAGCAAAAACGTGGATGAAGTTCTTGTAAAATCCCCGATTGCTGGGGGACCTCCCGACGGGTTGTATTCTATACAGCTAGGTGCCCGAGGCGGTGAATTGCCGAAAGTCGGCACCATCAGCGGTTTGGAGGCGGCTCAGGCAATTGGCGAGCGGATTTCCCAAATGAGCGTGGGAAAGAAGCACATGGGCGCTATCGCGGGAGGTATCGGCTCAGTAACGACCCTTGTTAAACAATTGATCAATGTTCCAAAGGCTTTTCCTGGCGGAGCTACTCACGCCCAGAAGACTGGTACTGTAACTGACATAAAACCAGCGGCTTTGGGTGGATACCACGTGACCATCGACGGCATTGAACATTACGTCCCATATGGTTTAGAGCTTAAGGTAAAAAAGGGAGATTCTGTAGAAGCAGGTGACGTCATCTCAACGGGATTGCCAAACCCCGCGGAGCTTGTAAAACACAAAGGCATCGGAGAAGCACGTCGTATATTTACCGATGTTTTCCTCAACAGTATTCAGTCGTTCGGTCTTCCTGCGCATAGACGCAATGTAGAGCTGATCGCGAGGGGCCTCATTAACTGGGTATATTTTAATAAAAATTACAATGGTTACCGTGTTGGAGACGTTATTTCCTATAATGCTTTAGAGCATAATTGGACGCCAAGGGAAGGTGCTGCAAAATTATCCATTGGGTCTGCTAAAGGGAAATATCTGGAAGTTCCTGTTTTACACTATACCGTAGGAACACCAATAACCGAATCGGTAATTAACACACTGAAACGTTTTGGAATTACCGAAGTCGTTGCTCACGATGAACCACCGCCGTTCGAGGGATTTATAGAACCGGCTAGAACATATCTGAGATACGATCCTGATTTTATGGCTCGGTTCTTTGGAAGTTATCAAAAACGGTCCATTATGGAAGCGGCGGCCTACGGCGGACTCAGCAGTACTAGGTCGTATAGCTTTGTCCCAGCTTTAGCAGAAGGTATCAATTTTGGTAAGACATGGCCCCAGGCAGTTGTAAGCGGTTCGCATTGAGCCAAATTCAGAAGGTATGACAATGAAGCCTGCGCGTATCGAACACCAGTTTTTGAAATCCGAGAAGATCCTTCAGGAAATGCTGCAGCAGCGTCGCGGACAATTTCTGAAGCGGGCTGCAGATGTCAAAAAGACATTTGAGGAAAACTTCCAGCAGCTCACCGACGCAATCTTGATGGAGCACTTCCCTCGGCTGCGTAAGTATGATCTTGGATTTCAGCTTGTAGACAAATCAGACGACAATTCACAGGGTTTTGGCATCCGTGCATTCAGATTGCGTTCTTTGGCCTTCATTCCGTTCTTTTACGATAACGGGATGATTGGCGGATACGAAATGATTTTCCTCCCGAAGGAGAACGTATGTATCCCAAGCAGTGAAGAGTGGGTAACATACCTGACCAGCAAGACGCAAAGTCTCGGTTCGGGATCTAACAAGGTAAAAGAAATCGCCGTCATAGGTATGCCAAATCTGCTTCCCTTACGGCGACCGATGATTTTTAAGGCAGGAAGCACGAATAAGTTGCTGCCACAGGCTGTCAGGAAACATAAGAAGATTGCATGCGCTTTGGTTGCAGCTTGTAATAAATATCCCTTCCTCATCGACAAGATTGCAAAGTTTTACGGTGTTGATCTTGTCAAGGAAGCCCTGGAAATCGCCAAACAGCCCGATCCTGTATATTACGACCGCCCTGTTGTTAATAGAGAACTAGATGAACGGCTTGTAATATACACCAACTATGACCCGCTTTCTGAGACGCTTGGACCGAACGAGCGGTGCGAATTGGAAAAGAAGGGATACTACGTTATTGATAAACGGGCACAAACTGAAGTTTCAAAGGCCATACCCGAGACCAAGTTGATGCGGTTCATTCCCGTTGCGACGCCGGGTCTGTACCGGATGTTGGACAACAAGGGTACGGTACGAGAGATAATTGTTGTCCAAGATATGTCAGGAGGACGGCTGGTCGGTATCGACATGGAGAATAATACGGTTTTTACCGATCCCAAAGGCAACATGCTGACGCCGAAGACAGCCCCGGGGTCGGTTATGAACGTACCGTATGCCGTGTCTAAAGGTACAGAGAGAGAATTTCTGGCTGCAATAGATGCGCTGTTTAAGCGTTTTCGTAACAATCCGCCGTATCGTCCAGGTGAAGACGAAGACAAGATTTTACTTATGGTCGATGCGGGCGGACGTGCTTCATCCATACCTGTGAATAAGCGTATAGTGGCAGGAGGAAGTCGTCTGGAATTCCTTCCTCGATACGGCGAACTGGTTGTACCAGATGACGTTGTGGTAATCCGGCAACCGGCCTGGAAGGAGCGTTTATTCACCGAGGAATTTGCCTTTGATCCTTTCAACGCACTTGTTCGCGAAGTCGAAAGTAATCAGCTTGGGAAGCTAAATATCAAATTTGCCGCTCCTTATTACATTTGCAACGGCAAGCCAATGGAAAAGGGAGCGGCGATGGTTCATCTGATGCGAGATTGGGGTTTCCGCGAGGAAGATGCCCTACGGATGCTTAAAAATGCTGCTATCTTAAAGAAGACATCGTATTTCGTCAAACGTGGCGAGGATTGGTTGGGCAATCTGGCAGGTGCGTTACAAATCACTGACCACCCATCACCTATCTTCCCAGAGGCCCCGCGTATCGAATTTGCTCCTGGATTCAAGGGGGAAGGAAGATTGGAAGTCGATCTCTGGGTGCCGGGTCTGAAACGTCCGTTGCCTATCCGAAGTTACCTCGACCCACCCGAAGTAAAGCATATTCAGGTAATCAAACAGCTGGCGGACTCCAATAACGGTGAAGCGTTTGACGTCGGGATGCTGGCGTCGTTGTTAAACGTATCGGATTCAAAGCATCTGATAGATGAATACATCCCCGCCCTCATGCGGGGTCTCGATGCGATGGGACGTATGCTTTTGATTCTGTATCGTCACAAGGACGTCCTCAAGGAGAGATACGGTAAAGAAGACTACGTTGTGATCCTGGATAAGGTTAAAACAAACTTTAAGAATGTCGGCGAGCTGATTATTCATTTAATGCAAGACGATGTCGATGCAGTTTTCCAGGGTCTGGAAACGCTTGAGACAAGCGAGGAGAAGTGATCCGTCATGTTAGCAATATCGCAGGTCTTATACTACAACGGTACAACAGATACCAGACTCGTAATACCAGCTGGATCGACCAGTGTTACGGCAGCTATTCCGGTACCAAAGACGGGCCTGCTCCACAGGTTGATCGTAAAGCAAAACGCTGGACCTAGTGTAGCCGCCACGGTCAATTTGTATGTACACAATTTAACAACGACACCGACACCTCCAGCAGACATTGTTAGAGTTATTCCGGCACAAACTTTAAATGCCGGTAATACTGTGAGCTACACTTCAGATACCGGTACGCCTTTTAGAGCTCTGATTGCGAGTAGTACCAATCCGCAGCAATATTATCTATATCTAGTTATCACAATTACGGCTCAAGGATCTCCTACATATTGGGACGCAGCTGTCGTTTGGCGAACCGTTGATCTTTATTGAGGTCCAAATGAGCGTGTTACAAAACAACAAGACATCCGCCAATTTTTTCTATCGGGGTCTCGCGCTATCCGACAATTCCCCGGTTCGGGATCCCGATTGGCGCTACCAGCTTGTCACATATATCACGGAAATTCCTGGTCGTGATACTCTTCTGCAATGGGCAGATGAAACTATTCGAGAGGCAGTAACATTCTGTCGTGAAAAAGAACGTCTGTGGCAGCTCCCGGAAATTGCAAATATTCATGACGACGATAAGGATCTATACTGTGGTCTGTATTTGTCACGAGCTTATCCAGATTTAGCTACTGCCTGGAGTATTCATAGCGCCGCTAAATCTGATCTTGAGGTCGATCTGCAGTGTGCCATACTGTCGAGGATGTCCACGCAGGAGATCTGTAACGAGTTTACGATCTCGGAGCGCACGCTGGATTACTACAAACGTCTTTTTTATGACGTGGATGGTCGCTTGGATTCACAATACTATGTCGTCCATTACTGTATATTTTTCAGGGCAGACTCTTATAACTTCTTAGATTACCAGAACCTGTCGCGATTTTTGTCTTATTATGGCGGCCCTGAGATGTACCGATTTATCCGACACAGAAGAATGCCTGGACTGGAAATCGGGGCCGGACGTTTGACTGACGAATCGTTACAGGCAATCCAACGTTCCACGCGGGAAATGGTGGCGATACGTCGTTGGGCGTATGTCAATACCCCAGAAGAGAAGAAGATACTGAGCAGAATCATATCTGGTATTAATGACAGTATCGAGAGAATAAAAGATTCACAGGACGATTCTCCTGGTATTGTTAAGACGTTGCTTCAAGAGCTGCAAATGCAGCTACCAGGTGCAGAAGAGTCAAACATTGTTGAGAACCTCATCTTAGAGGAGCAACAGAGCGTCCAAGAAATTCTGAGAAATCAGGATCGTACAAAATGAAGCAGTCCATGTCAGTCCCAAGACTACGTCAAGAGACAGTACAAAAGATACTGAAGGCCGCAGATTATGCAAAATTAAGGGTATCTGAGGGCGCGCCGGTCGATGTGGCTTTAGCAGAAGCAGCGAACAAACAGGGACTTGGTCCTGAACAGACCAGACTGCTCGTACAGGGGTGGAATATTGACGCTAGTCTGGAACATTTAAAATCTGCGTCTTCTTTAGAAGACCGTCTTGGGAACATTACTATCGCGCATTACGATAACGTCGTTAAATTACTGAACACAAAGCAGGCGTCTGCGGACGATCTGCCGGTTGTGTCTGAAAGCGATGAAGTGTGGGATGGTTACTACAAGCCTCCCGCAGAACCGTTTGTACAACCAATTGTTAAAGATGCATTTGCTGAAAAGTATCCTTCAGAACAGACGGTGGACGTCGATAAGGTTGCCAGGGCCGTTGAGAACAAGACGGCTAAAAATGCAATTCTTCGAAGAGATCTTGTCAAAAAAGCCCGGGAAGAACACGATGTCCTGGAGCGAAAATTTCTCGATAAGATCGACGAAATTGACTGGGCAATGGCGGCATCGCATGCCGACCCGACAATTGTTAAGGAAAATTTAAAAGTAGCTAGTAAGGACGCTTATGCCTTCCTAAATCAAATAGAGCCACGTCTGAAGCGTAAATACGACGTGAATCCGTCGTATATTGTTTATGACCCCACAAAGTACCCCTACAAAACAATTCTGGAGGGTGTCAAGCTTGCTCGGGAGTTAACTAGAGCCAAAAACCTAACCGAAAAGTTGGCTGCCATCTGTGAGCAGATTCCCGATCCGGTAATCGATTATGATGCTGAAATACGCAAGGATCCGACTAGTGCTGGGCCGGGAGGTTTTTATACTGTTTACAATCCAAAACAGCCAGTTAAGCCGTTGTTCTCTCCCGACGAGGTTGAAAAAATTTCCGCTGGGACCTTTGAAGTTGAAAAAGAGGCCGGTGTTATAGGCTCCAAACTTCGCGATAAGATTAGGTCGGAAGTTGATAAACTTATAGGTGGAGCTGGCGACGGTTTGAGAGGTTTGCCGCAAGAGGAATTGGCACGTGCTGGTGATAGAAAAAAAGAAAAAATCAAGATGCAGCTTTCCGACCCGGAGACCACGTATAACACGCGCCAGATAATGGATTTTACGGCCATTACGTCGTTGATGAGTCAGGATCCGGAGTTGCTCAATTATGACCCAGCTGAGGTTTATACGACCTACAAGGAGCTCAGCAATCTAGCGCCAGTTGCGATGCTCAATCCAGTTGTGGCGCGTACAATGGTACGCCAGGCATTGGCCCAGAATGGGCTTGGTTCGTACGACCTTAAATTGTTGGTATCCATCGACGCACTTTTGAGAGAAGATGGAAAGAATAAGGCTCAACCGCAAGTTATAGAACTATGACCGCAGATTTGAGTAATGTATTGGCTCCGGCGTTAGATAAACTGCAAGACAACAGTGTTGTCAAAGCGCTGGTCGATGCTCCACCTGCTGATCGTATCGCATTTACTGCGGGTTTCAGCGGTTTGCTGGGAGCGTTACAAGCAATTTTGTCTGGACAAAAAATTACGCGGAATGCCCTATCAGGAACGTTGGTCGGCGCTGCAGTGGGGTATACACTTCCAGACCTTCTGAAAGCCGTTGGAGCTGCTGGAGGGTGATCGCTTATGCCGTTTAAAAGTAAAGCACAAATGCGAAAGTTTTTTGCTATGGAAGCTCGTGGTGAGTTGCCAAAGGGTACTGCACGGAGGTGGGCGCACGAGACAAAAACTCCTATCAAGAAGTTGCCGGAGCGGAAGAAAAAGCGCTGTAAGAAAGCACAACAACTGGTAGAAGTGGAGTGGCTTCTCAAACTGAGAAAACTAGCGCATTTCAAAAAAGTTGCTGCGATTGCAAACGGTAATCCCGCTGAGGTGTGTCTGCATATTATATCGAAAATTAACAATGTATTGGCTGAAAAACGGGCCAATGCTTTAAAAGGAGCATCTATTGGACGAGCCGCTGCGCGTCCGTTATCAAAATTTTTGACTGCTGTGCTTCGTAAAATAGCTCCAGAGGCCGAGGAGGTGGGCGAGGGTGTTGCAAGGAGGATCCTAGTCGATGCAGCAGCCAAGGCACACCCTAGCGCATATTTTGACCCTAAAGCAGCCCTGCCGCTCAATAACGTTGCGCGGGAATTGGCGGAGCACGCTAAACTTACGAGTGCCCCACAGGTTGCTGCTTTGGAAAGGTATTTAACTATACTTTATAAGGATGCGGCTTCAGAAGCGCTTGAAAGGGTAAAAGAAGGACTTATTCCGATTCTGGAGTCGTATGTTGAAAAAGATGTTGTTGGGACGGCGGCCAAAATTAACAATAGTTATGGTCCCGCGGGGATATGGGTTGCGATCACGGAGAGTCGCTTAGAACCTGGTATTAAACAAGCACTATTACGTCAACTTAAAGATAACGGCATTGATGTAACGACAAAACTTGACTCCGGACGACTTGAAATTATAAAAAGAGCGCTTAGGTCGGAATTGGATATGCATGTTAAAAGGGTTGCCGACACAGCGGCTGAAATTGAGAATGCTGCTAGTCTTGGGGAAATACACTCGACGATTAACAAAAGCAGCCTGCATCCTAACGTTAAACAAGTACTACTCAGTCGAACCCAAGGCGCTAACTTAGGGAAAATCTGGGAGGAATCGTTAACCAGTGTGACTTCCAACCCAACGGAAGCTATCAGAGAAGTTACAAGATTTACGCTGGGCCAACGTTTGAGTCGCTTTGGTGGTAACGTTTGGGGTGGAGTGCGCCAAAATGTTGTAAGTCCTGTAGGCCAATCTTTGGGCGCGGTTGGGAAGGCGGTTGCAAAGCCTGTTGGTAAGTTTGTTGGTTCGGCGGCTCGAACTGGTGGGACCGGTGCGGGTATTGTAGGCTCGCTTTATCTTGCTAGCAAAATGTTCGGCGGCGGCGAATCTCCAGAGTCTGGTGGCGTTACGCCTTCTGGCGGTAGTGCATCGGGTTCGGCAGGTTCGACAGAGCAAAAACAACAAGCCGAAAACTCGGTTCTTACAGAGGAAGATAAGGATGCTTTAAAAAGGACTCTAATAAACGCCCTTGCTTATGGTGGCGGTGGATTGTTAGCAGGCAGTATTGGGGGAAATTTAGCCGGTATTGATCCGAGGACAACAGCTTTACTGGGAGCGGCGCTCGGAGGAGCGGTTGGAACGGGATTGACGTCTGGACCACAGAAAATCTTACCTGACGTGTCTGAATATTTCAACGAATCGCCAGCGACATAACATATCTACTATCTCAACGTGGTATAATTCAAATTTACAATGGACCATCCGCTACTATTACGCTTGACGAACGATTTTCTGCTGAAACGAGCTGCGCAAGATACCTCGTTTAGCGAAGATCTTCAAGCTAATGCTGAGTTATTTAAGCAATACGAAGAATCACGACGCGGGCCGGTTGCTATACAGGAGTCGCCGGAGAAGTTTTTTTCTGAGACGTTCCCAGTAATGCCGGCTTCAGCCTCTCCTTATGAGTTACATACGCCGACATTACGTGCAAAGTCCCTCAAAGCGGAGGACATGCCATATAATCTGATTTATTACCCGCTAGATTTTTTTGCATCGTCGAATTTGGGCGGTCTGCTCGCGTCTACAGCAGCTGACGTACTCTGGGTTCCTCTTATAAATGCAGTTTATGCCAATCAAGTAGGAAAAAATATCAAGCGAGATTACGAGGCGGCAGTCAAAAATACAAATAAAGCATTCGAAGAAGCGGCAGCGTCGGCGCAGCAGGCGAAACAAGAAGAGGCGCGACTCAAGAAGACTATTTTAGACGAAGCTGCGAGGCAGTCGTCCCAGCCGCAACAATTCAGTGACCAGCAGCCTGGCCAAACTAATACAGACTATTCAGCATTGTTACCGATTCTAGCCGGCCTGACCGGAGGTAGCGGTGTCGGATTGTTAACAAACAACGCTCTGGCAGGTTTGCTTTCGGGGACAGGTATTGGAACGCTGTTGTGGTTATTGGGTCAACAGTCGCCTGGCACAGCAAATAACTACGAAACAAAAAAAGCCGCGTCCACGACTGGCGGCTTTTTTGATCCAAAAGCAAACCCGGCTGGCCTTATATCTGGACTTTTACAGTTCACCCTTTTTCAGGCGTTAAACTGGTTGTTCCCGTCTTATATGGAAGGGGCAATCTATCCTGGTGCGAAGGGTATGAACGAGGTCCGAAAAGATGCACTTAATTTTGCATACTCCAGCCCGCATTTGACAGCTGGTAGAGAGGAAGCAACGGCTGCAAGATTTAATGCGCTTAGAGAAATTCAAGCGTTGAGAACACAACAGAAATTTTTGAATATACTTCGACAGACGAAACCAGATGTGTACAAACAGGTAATTAGTAATCTTGCCGACACCTATGCCAAAGAACCAACTACAACCACAACAGAACAAACCAGCGATGCAGTCCCAGGCACAGCCGCAACAACCGAACAGCCAACAGCAGCTACCACAGCAGCAGAGTTTGGCAAATAATACACCGCCGGGACAGCAAAAGCAGCCAGCAGAAACCGCTAAAGAACAGGCAAAGCGGAAGTTGCAGTCGCTGTTCGGTATCGCTCGACCGTTTTCACCTGGAAAAACAGCCGCTGTGGCGCGCCCTACAATGTTTGGAATGAGTCAGATGAGCCCGGATATTCAAACATTCCGCGGACAGTACGACACTGGTTTAATGGATGCGCTGCAGCAGCAGTCTCAGCAGATACAGCCAGCACCGCAGAATCCCTGGCAGCTGCCCTCAAATATAAATGTTACATTAACCCAGGCCAAACCTCCTGGTCTGCTGGAAAGTATTTTGCAAAACCCAATGTTACTACAATTATTGATGGGTGTCATATCGAACATCGCGTCGTTTGGAGGCCGCAGGGATATGTCAAGAACCAATAATCAATCAAATCAGAACATTTGGCAAGCCGACCAAAATCCCTGGGATTGGGAAAATATAAAACGCGGTTACGATGCAAAGGAGTTTGTTGTCAGGATGATCAAGAGCTTGCCCATATTGCTAGCGTCCACGTCCATTGGAAGTGCTCTTGGAGGCACAACGATGGGGCTGCGGTATTCAAAATATACCGATTTCAGCGATGACGACGACCGTAAGAGGTTGGCAAAGGCGATCACTTTTGGTATCTTAGCAGGTGCTGGTGCCGGTATGTCGGGCGGTCTTGCTGCTTCTTCTGTATATAATATTATCTGACGTTGGTGTACGTATACACTGTAGGATCAGGTGCCTGTGTAGCTACGGATAACGGATACGTACCGGTTGAATACTTATCCGTTAAAGATAGACTACTAACACGTAGCGGGACTTATCCAATTGTCGGCTTGCATCCGGAATACGGTTCGTTCAAAACCTGGACGTACACGTTTTTCCACTGTCAGTCTCCTATACATTTTTTTGGAGATAATTATGTCCTCGGAGACGATGGGTCAGAGTTGCTTCTTCGGGCAACCGGCGAGCCGATTATCAAAAAGTTTTCACTGCTGCGTAATAAGTATCTCCGTGTGAAGTACTTCCCAGCTTTGAGTCGGATGTACTTCTTCATAACAAGATATGGGTATACTGCCAGCCGATTAGTTCGCTTTCGTAAGTCTAAGATTGCTCATCAACTTGTATTACGTTCACAATATTTATTACGTGGCTTTCCGGAACAGATGCCACGAGGACTCCTTGGGTGCCCCGACCGAACGATTAAAAAATTATCTGTGTTTTTTCGAGAAAAACTCCAGCGGCATAAGTGTGACTTTTGTTCACTCGCCGATGCCCTACATATTCAAGAATTTTTGACGCACGCCAAAATTCCCCACACCATCCGAGTCGTTCCGTCAAGGATATACGCAACGAGCAACGTTTCATTTTTCTCCGAGGAAAGCACTGGTTTGTACAGTGACATCGTGTACGATCTAGCCATGACTCGTTATCACATCGAGACAGCTTCTCCAGAACTTGTCGTAAACGGCGTAATCATCCTCGGATAAAGTTCGCTGACCACTGCTCCATTTTTTTGTTGCGCGTAGCGATTACTTCCGACTGATAATTCTTTATAAAGCAAGCCGTTCTTGTAGTATGCATACTACACCTGGAGGTCGTGCATGTCATTCATAAAGATAACTCGTCCGGATGAATATAAATTTGACGATCCGCCTGTGCAGATGCTAAAGCTAGCGTCACAGCCGCGAACGGTCGGTCGAGATTACCAGGATTTTAAAAAGCGGGCTGGAATTTTTGATTTTGAAAAAATAGTTAATTCTATTCAGCCGGGCGAAGTACCGATCCACGTTATCGCACTTGGTTGTGACGAGTGTTTTGGCCCAAATAGGAATGGGGACGCTTTCACCAAAGAGGCTTGTCGTAATTTTTGTCACACTTTTGTCAAGTACGGTCGTTGGTTCCGCGAGCACGACCATAAGGATAGAGCAAGATCGTACGGTGTGGTAAAACTGGCCGCTTTTAATGAGGGTCTTGGAAGAATCGAGCTTATCGTAGCCCTGAACGGAACAAAGGAAGCTGCACGGCGTAATGGCGGGCTTATTGCAGACAGAGAATTGGAAGCACTCAATAGCGGCAAAGATCTTGGAACATCTATGGCATGCAAAGTCGCTTATGACGTATGCAGTGGTTGCGGAAACCGTGCCAGGAGTCGGGATGAGTACTGCGGCCCCGTTGAATGTACTAAATATGGCGGTCTGCGATTCAACCTCGGCAAGACGTTTGACGATGGTCATATTCTACGTGCGTTCAACCCGGAACCCAAGTGGTTTGATATTTCTTATGTAGCTGTTCCAGCGGATCGGATTGCCTTTAGTACCGGCAAAATATCTCTGGACGACTACGTCAAACACGCATCAGCTCCTGACTGGTTGTATGAATTGTCTCCGCAAGACGTAGCTGAACAAATTAAAATTCTTACAAAATTGGCTTACGTAGAAGATAACGCCAATGAAGGGTGGTTTAAAACGGCCTCGGCCTATTCGTGGCCGAATTATCACATTAAACAGGCTGCAGAAATTGTCAATTACAAGGATACCCCAGAAGCAGTTTGGGAGTTGAGCCGGTTAGGGATTGTTCTTGGTCCAGAGGACTTCCTGCTTAGTTTCGGGAATGCTGATTTAGAAACGGCTGTCAAAGTTGGATCGAAAATTCGAGCCGCAATGCCTTATATTTTCAATAGGATGCTTAATAAACAGATATTCGAAGACCTTCGCTTCAACATTTTTTATCCGCGTGAACCTGTGGTAAAGTCTGCTATAGTTATACCAGAAATCAAGCAGGGTTTACTTTATAAGACTGCGTCCGATTTGAACCGAGGTACCTACAGGACTACGAGCGAATTTGACTCTCAGGGCGATAAGATCAAGAAACTTGCGGAAACCTACGCCTTATACCAAATAGGGAGCATTTGTTACTGGAAGGATACGAATCTTCAAGATGAACTTATTCGACGAACTATAGTTCTCAACAGAGCGAATTAAAAAGGAGCCCAAGCATGTCAAGTGATGTTTTTGATCGTGTGGAAAAGCTACTCCAGGAATACACAAAAACCGCAAGTAGCGATAGCCCGACGCTAATCGGTGAAGAATACGACAAAGGAAAGCATGTTAAGCCAGAGAAGGATGAGTTCCTCGCGGCAGTTGAATCTCTACTGAAAGAACATTATCCCCAAGGCCCGGATTCGGTTGACGAACCAGACGACGATCCCCAGGCGCAAGTTGATTCGGTTTACTCTTCTGCGCCCAATCCGGAGGTTGCCGACGAAGACAGGAAGCTTGACGCTGAAACAACGGGTCCGGAAGGTGGGGAGAAGGTTCTTAAGGAAAAAATTGCAAGTTTGAGCGACGAACAGTTGCTTAAAAAATACGCTTCGGCTGTAAACGGTATCCTGGAAGAACTGGCAACGTATAATCCGGCTTATCTGGATCACGTAAACAATCCGCTGCTTAAGGCGGCTTCGTTCGTAGCCCGGGTTCAAGCTCAAGCCGAATTTGATGCCGGGCTTGTTGCTGGATATTTGAATTCCATAACAAAACGTGCTGCAGACGAAACCACCCCGCCAGCTGAGGTAGACGCCGGAGCGGGCGATGCTGTTGCGGACATTCAGCAGCAGGCCGCTGTTGATCCTGAAGCAGCTTTGAAATTTCTCAAAGATATTGGAATTTCAGACGACGACTTGGTTGAAATCTTAGCCGAGATCGTCAAAGAGCATCCTGACGCTGTTCAAGCTATTGTTGACTCCTCAAACAATCCTGATCTCAAAGCGCTGGCGGCTGGCGAACCTGAGACAATTCGTAATGTCTTGAAGTCCAACCCCGACCTCGCTCAGGCGGTGAAAGAAGTTCTGAACAAAATCGAGCCGGGTGCAGCCGACTCAGTTGACGCTCTGTTAAGAGAATCTGAAGCCGCACCTGAAAAGGAAGATCAGGCAACAGCAACGGCAAACGACGTTGTTGATGAGGTTACTGAAAAGGCGGGCGGTGAAGATGAAGTTGAAGATGAAGAAGCGTACGAAGACGCTGAGGACGAAGATTCCGAACTAGCACCAGAAGATACGGAAGACGAGGATGCAGTCGATGCTGTTAAGGCGTCCAGTTTTCAGCACTTGAAAGCACTCGACAGAATCCTTCAAGAAATGAATTTGACTCCCGACGATATCGTTCTTCTTACGCGGGGTGGAGCAAAGGAAAAAGAGGCGGTAAAAGTTGCTAATGCAGTCCGGACGTATCGGCAACGGTACAAGCGAGTACTTAACAAAGCTGCGGATGTTCAACCGCCAAGTGAACTGCGGTCGTTCTTGCAGCAATACTTGTACGAACTCCTAAATAGCTAGTTAGTGAGGTGTTCAACAATGGATACGAAAATTGCAAATTTCCTTGCGTTGCACGAGGAAGTAACACGACGATTGAACAGTCGTGTTAAGACAGCTGCAATTGCAGATAAACGTGCTGAACAGGTTGTAGACAACCTGATTGCACGCAACATTGTGTCGCCAGAAGCCAAAGTGGCGACGTTGCAAACTTTAAAGGATCACGCGCGTGTTCTTGCTTTTTTGGATCAAATTACGGAACGGATGAAACCACAACCTATTGGTAATCCTGCTGGGCATAGAAAAGTTGCTTCAGAAAACTACCCCGGCATGGAACGTGAATCTGATCGTGTTTTCCGGCAAATTTTACTTGGTCGTTAACAATCCATTGAGGAGGTTTGAACATGGCACAAGCTTTTGATCATACTCTTGAACCCGTGCACGGCGGTCAGGCTGGGCCGCTTGTTAAGCAGCGACCGATTGCCAGTACGTCCCTGAGTAAGGCGTACGCTGGTCGCGTCGGTTACCTTGATCCCAGCGGAAATATCGCGGTCGGTGCGCCGACAGCGAAGACGCAAATGCCGTTATACATCCTGCGGGGAATTGAATCGCCGTCTGTGTATGACAGTCTTGCTGGCTCCAGCTGGGTTCCTGTTACTGCCGACGGACGTGCAATTGTTTTGGTCGCCACCGGTGGTTTCGAAGTCCAAACGACAGAATACGACACCGCCGGAACTTACAATCCAAACACATACCTTACCGTGGATTCAGACGGAAAGGTGACGCCTACGGTTCTTACGAATCTCTACGCTGCAGGTTCGCCGTGGATCGTTGGAATTTGCAGCATCCATGAAAACGCGCAAAACATTGACGACCCGTGGAATTCGATTAACACGCCGACTGGAAAGAACGCAAACCGTAAGGACGTCCTCACATTCTGGACCTATTTCCTGCCTGGAAAGTAACCTAAACCTTAACGCATAAACGTGCAATCAATAAGGAGGTGCTTATATGGCCTTTAACGAAGATACACAACTCTTAAATGAGATTTGGCTCAATGATATCACGTCTGGGAATATTAAGAAAGCCCAGGAATCATCGGATGCGTTCCTCCGCGTCCGTGTTCGTGAAGATGGTACGGTACGCAAAATCATCAATCCTGTCCCAGTGACCAGGGATGATTTTGTCCCACAAGTCGATACCGATCAGCCGGTGATCGTGGTCGAAATGGAACCCCAATCACCCGGTGCAATGACGATCCCCATCGGGGACAATACCCCTCCGGCATACTACATGCAAGGCCGGAAGTTCAGGGTTGTGCTTGAACGTTTGAGTTCTGCAACAATTCGTAAAGACGTAGCCGAACTCGCTACCTGGCGTGCTGATATCCGTCAGCTCCTTGCCGAAATGATCGTCAAGGACCTGACGTGGGTGGAGGACGCCAGATTTATTAACGGTTGCAATACGTTGCTCGGCGGTGCTGCAGAAGGAACAAACATTCTCAGTGGTTTGGTTCAGTGGCATACCATGTCCGGTGGTATTAGCAGGACGACCATTGGGGATGCCTTCAAGTTGGCATTCATTCCTCCGAGCCGTATCCCGATCTCGACGGTTCTCTGCAACGGGGCGACTCTTGCAGAGCTCTTCAAATGGGAACGTAACGAGGTCGGTGGTGATGATGCTCAGAACATCCTTTACGAAGGTTGGGCTGATCGGAAACTTAACAACGCCACTGTGATCTCGACAATCAAACGGGAGCTCGTTCCTGACGATACGATGTTCTTCTTCGGTCACCACATGTTTGTCGGTAAATTTTATGTCTGGGAGGAGCCATCGTTGTACATCGTCAAGGAAGACACGGAAATTCGTTTCCGGGCGCATGAAATGATCGGTATGGCGATTGGTCACGGTGATGGTGTCCATCGGTTCGACTTTACGAGCTGATAATTAATCGTTCATAGTTCAGGACCGTCATGACTTTGCCAGGTAGGGCCTTGAAACAGCCCTACCTGGCTGCATGAGGAGGTAACAGATGCAAGATAACGATTTCGTAAAAGCAGCCGCTATCGCTCAGAAGACGATTATTGAGCGTGTTTACAACCCAAGGTTCTTTGAAACTTTGTCGGCGTTGTACGGACCGCCCAAAACGACAGAAGAAGCAACTGCAGTGTTGAAGCTGGCTTCAAGACTTCTCCAGGAAGCTAAACGAGTTGGATTCCCTGCCGAACCTGAATATCCTGGGAGCGAGGCGGTTAAAGCAGCTGCTGCTATGCTTCAAAAGGACGAGACCGTGAAAAAAGCTGCCATTGTCCTTAATCAAGGTGGAGTAGTCCGATGAGATTTTCAAGACGAAAAGCTCCATTATATCCAGTACTCCGTGTTACAAATAACACGGACAGAGTCCTCTATGTTGGGATTCCATCCAGGGACCGCAACGG
>Ga0116165_1001075_pt1 | contig 21975 bp, 16 predicted proteins | sample AD_JPNMR1_MetaG_FD_89885 | JGI IMG/M metagenome (GOLD analysis project Ga0116165, IMG submission 89885) | Active sludge microbial communities of municipal wastewater-treating anaerobic digesters from Japan - AD_JPNMR1_MetaG | ecosystem: Engineered > Bioreactor > Anaerobic > Digestate | place...
GGGAAAACAAATTTACGACCTGATTATTCGCCTTATCAATAAATAAAATAGATGGGTCGGTGGCAGAGGATTGTCGGGGTCCTCTCACGATAGGGGGTCCTGAGTTAATCCTTCGGATCTTCCCCATGAGTAGTCGGGGGCCCCCATTGGAGGGCCTCCGACTAATTTGTAAGAGGCCTGAGTTTTGCTTTTGTCACGGTAGGGGGATAAGCCCTTCCCAGCAAAGATGCCACCGTCCATCATTAGGGAATCCCGGCGCCGAATGGGAAGGGGCCCCATCCCAGCCTGCTGCCATCATACCCACCGCAAGAAGAAGGGCACCGTTACCCGGTAAGTAAACAGGAAGTCCACCACTCCATACCGACGGCGTTTCTGTTTCCGAAGTTTTATCCGTCTGTCCAGCAATACTCGTTCCTGTGTGCGCGGCCCTTCGGGAAGAGGGCTGGCGAGCCGCCCCTCCAGTGAAACCTTCGTTTTTCCATTGTACATTATGACCATTGGGAAGGTAGGTGTTTTTGGGGCTATCCATTAGAAGAAGATTTACCGCATCATTTCCTCTTCCCAGCCGAGCGGCCGTCATGGCCAGAGCAGGGAAATCCCACCCCCAACAGGAAGAAAAATCCCAGGATTTCATCACTTCCTCCAGCGTATTACCCATGATGTGACCTTCGATACGACGTCCCGGCAACATACCCAGGGCAAGAAGCATCGAAGGATGATCTTTGGTTACCATGGGGAAGGTCTCGGGGCAATTTTCGTGAGCAAGATAGACAACAAGACCCGAGGTCTGCGCTATTCCACTGGGGGGCTTCGCAAGAGCAGTTAAGGCGCACTTCCATTTTTCAAGAGTATACTCTGGAGAGAGCATTGACATGGCCGCTGACGTTCCTTCATACCATTCTATCGCCTTCTGCAGAGCCCAGTGCCAATACTCAATTTCAAAAGCTGGATTCAACACCCGGCGGGGATCATGGCACTCCTGGGCGGGGATAAGGGGAGGCCCAAGGCAGAAACGCTGGAGCTTTTCATCCCACTGAAGAAAATCGGCCATAAATTCGGCGGTTTCCCAAAAGAGTTCCCCATATGTGGCAAGCACCGTCGAAAGTTCTTGCCGCCGGGACAGCAATTCTCCATACATGATAGGATGAGGTTCCTGCCAGCAAAGCAGCGGCCCAATGGGAGAAGGGGCATCGCTTCCAGCGGGCTCTGTCATCTTTGGCCAACGAGCTCCCCCATACCCCTGACTCGCTGCCCGCTCCTTAGCCCGGGACAAAATCCGCTTATACCAAGGGAAGCTTCGCTCAAAAAGTTCTGGCCTCCCCCATTGGATAAAGTGAGCGGCATGCCAGTAATGCATTTCCAGGTGAAATTTTCCATACCAGGAATTACAGGTAAGTCCCGTCTCCTGAGGGGGGAGGCTCCCGGCGCACTGGATAGCCGTAAGATACTGGGAAAGCACCACCCGCCGCTCTAATTCTGCCGCTCGAGGATCGGTACTATCGGAAAAATCGACTATACCTCCCTGACTCCAAAAGGATTCCCAATAGCGCTGAGAACGAGTGGCGATTTCATGCCAAAGCCCCCGGCTCTCGCCGCTAAAAAGCTTCGCCACCCAGGAATTCTGATTATCTACCAGGTGTGGAAGAAACCAGAAAACCACCTCTAGTTCCAGCCTATCTGTGGTAATCCAAAAAGAATGCGGGTCTGAAGGCCCCTGCGGAGTAATAGAAACACCAGGGCTTGCTTGAACCTGAACAAAATAGACGGTGGCATCCAGGGTACGAACAAAGGACCAATAGACACCGAAGGGAGTACTCTTTTGTAATAGGCGGGTCTCATGTTTTGCGGGACTTTTCCAATCAGAGGCGCTTTCTTCGTGGGACGCATAGGGGAAACTTATTTGGATACCAAGCAAACCCTTTTCTAAAAGAGGTGAACAGAGCCGGAAGGCCAGGATATCCGCATCGGGGGCGACTGTCCCTTCTATACCTACAGGATTTCCGTTAAGAGTAAAGGAACTATGTACTATACCTTCCCAGAGATCTCCATATTGATGGGGTTCTCCCACATCATCCATCAAAAGGGAACGCCAGGGGGAACCCTCCGTATCCCTAACCACAAAGGAAAACCGTGCGAGATTAAATCGATGAGGATTAATCCGAAGGCTCGTAAAAAGCGGTTCCTGTCCCGTCGGGTCCGTCATGTATCCTACTGAACGGCGATCCCTTTCCTGGCCCGTCGCAGACTGGCAAGGAATTTCAAAGTACTGCTTTCTTAATTGATATTCTTGAAGCCCTTCGCTTTCTGGATAGCGGTGCCAGCCCCACTGAGCCATGGTACAGAGGGGGATGCCTGCGCCCGGTGGGGGTAAAAAGTTCTGGAGCCCCGTAACATCCGCTGTAAAGGCAAACTCACCATTCCCCAGTGAAAGGGGTGACCAGGGGTCATATCGATGGAAAGAAGGACAATGCCGTCGGACCAGGGCTTTACGATCAATGGTAGAACCCATTACCGGGCCTCCACAAGGTGCAGTTTCCCGTTCTTTTCCTGAACCGGCACATAGCAAAACCGTTCTTCCGGGGTTCTGTTGGGGCTATGAAAGGTAAGATACAGGCCACCTTGGAAAGATCGAAAGAGCATCCCATGACCTCCATCAACATTGATGAGGGGGGCCGATTCATGAATCCAGGGCCCTAAAATACCCTTACTTGAATAGGCACAGCCCATCGCATAGCCGGTATCGCTAAAACTGGACCACAGCATGACCAGGTCTCCCGTGGACAGGGTATACAGGAAAGGCCCATCGGTTACGCGGCTTTGAGGGTTAATTGAGCCATCCCTTCGCCGATGGGGCCTTGTCCAGGGAGCCTGGGACCCTCGAAAGAGGAGTACCGGTTCACCCACAGGTTCCCGCAGGTCCGGCCGTAAGCGGAGGGCCCAAATTTCTCCATCCACCGTTTGCACCCACTCATGGCAAAAAACGAGCCAGGGCGTACCCACATCATCCACATACAAGGTCCCGTCAAGGCACTCCCAGGTTTCGGGGGTAAGAGGCCTGGGAGAATGGAGGCGATAGGGTCCTTCGGGACTCTCAGAGCGGAACACCTGGGTAGCCCGGCAATAGCCGGGGGCCTTAAAGCTTGCAAACATATAAAAAGCCCCCTGCCATTCATGAATTTCTGGGGCCCAGAAGTTTTCTTTACCCCAAAAATCAGGCAAAGGTCGAAAGGCGGGGATAGGACCTTCCCAGTGTTCCAGATCGGTTCCCCGGTAACAATCAAAGCCAATTCCGGGGCCACGCCAGCAATTCGGGTCGGTAGTTCCAAAAAGGTAATACAGTCCCTGTTTTTGCACAGGCAGCACAAAGGGATCCCGGATTTGAATGGTCTCTCGCTTCTTTAGTAAGTAGTTGGCACCATGCCCCTCTTCAAAAGCTCTTTTTACTTCCTGTTCTTTCTTTATTCCCATTATACGGTCCTCCTCTTCTTAAAGTACCTTTCCCTGGGACGAACGATATTCCGAAGGGGATAATCCAAACATTCGCTTAAAGGCCCTTCTGAAACTAGCCTTGTTGACATAGCCACAATGGAGTGCGATAGTATCTACCGATTCTCGAGTTTCAAGAAGCAATCTTCGGGCTTCGGTCATACGCCGCCGGAGAATATACCAGGAAATATTTTCTCCCCGCTGTTCTTTAAAGAACGAAGAAAGATAACTTTCCGACAGATGAAACGTGTCCGCAATAAGCGTAAGCGAAAGGTTAGGCTCCTGAAAATGGGTTTCAATATACTCCTGAATTTCCTGGGCAAGAATCTCGTTATGGCTCCGTTTTTCGCGGCACCGCTCCTCTGTCATAGACCGAAGAATTTTCTCCACCTCTTTAAATCCTGTGAGGGGCTGAATCTCCGTCGTATCAATGGCATCAAGATAGGCTGCATACACTTCCTGGCGTGGGGGAGGGAATTCCACTGCAAGCCTGCGGGTGGTCAAACAAAGGGCCTGAATCAGTTTTCGTCCTTCTTTAACAGATAGATTCCGTTGAACAAAGTTTTCTTTATAAATAGAGTCCCATATGGAACTGAATAAATTAAGATTCGCCGCCAGCACTGAGCGAATAAGAGAGGCCTCCACATCCATAGGATAGCGATAGACATCCATGGGAGCGGGAAGGGCCGTATAAAAACGAATCCGTTCAAAACCGCCTCCATACAATGAAGCCAGCGCCGTCTCTGCCTCCGCAAGTGAAAGGGATAATAAGAAGGGATCTTCCACCGGCCGCCCTACCCCAAAAGAGACCTCTTCTCGTAATTTAGCAGGAAGTTTCTGAACAACCCCTTCGATAAAAGCTTCCGCATCCAGATTACAGGTAGCGTTTCCCAGACAGCGCTTAATGGCAACGGCATATCCCCTTCCCCATGAAAGAGCATACTCATCAATGGCAAGATGATTCCTGAAAAACATTACAAGGCTATCATCGGAATTCAATACCGCCGAAGCATCAAGGTCCTTCATAAAAAACGGAACCTGCCCAACTATGACATAGTACGGACCAGGCGCAGGGAAAACCGAAAAACGGCGACAATCTTCTATAAATAATCTCCGATCTCGATATTCCCCTTTGAGCAACCGGTGAAAAAGGTAATCTTTTCCTATGGTAAACAGGACATCCATCTTTTGCGCCAACTGAAGATTCGTATCCCTCAGGTTAAGCACTGCCTCTTCGAGCAACGTAAAAACGGACGCCCCTTTCTGAAAAAGAGGATTCTTTCCTGGCATAAGAAGAGAAAACAAATGAGAAATGGGGCGACTGTTATGAGAAGCAAACAGGAAAGAAAGCGCCAGGGCAAACAAAAAACCGCCTCCCAAGAGGAAAGACGCCAGAACCTGAACACGACGAACCGAGGCGGTTATCCGCTCCTCATCCATAAAGGCAACATAGTGCCAGCCATTATACGAAGAAATACGACTATACACCTTGTATCGATGCGTACCAATTGCTACCGTTTGTGTAGCGACAGAAATTATTTGTTTCTGGAACTCTATGGGAATAGAATCTGAGGTAGCGGCAATTAATTTACCCTCCGGCCCATACACCACGATCCATCCTCCATATTGATCAGGTATGCGTGCCAGGCGTCTCCCCAGTTCTGTTCCATTTATCATAATTACGAGGGAACCCCGAACGTAATCCCCATAACCGATGGGCCATACCAGAAAATGGGCAAGCATTGGGCGTCCCCCCCGGGCAGTGCTTGCAGTTAAAGCATAATGGGCGTTAAAACGACCTCCCTCCCCCGCAAGGATATAACGACGCCAGCTATCAGCAGTGAACCCTTCCACACTCAGCAAGTTTCCGTAAAAAGTGGAATATTCGGCTATCCCATTTTCATACAAAACCCGCTCTCCTGCTTTAAGATACAGCATACATCGATCTAGGAAATCCCCACCCAACACAATCATGGAAAGATAGGTGGTAAGTTCCTTCATACGATACAATTCAAGAGGAGAAAGGGGACTTTCCATCACCGAATATCGATTTAGCCGGTAATCCAAAACAACCTTGGAAGCCAATTTTTCTAAATTTGAAAGAGTGCGGTCCACATAATTTACACTATTTTCTAGCTGGGTCGACGCCACCTCATCGGCGGCACGAAAAAGTAGGGCAGAACTTACGAAAAAATAGAGACCACTCACCACAAAAGCAGGGATAAGAATAAACAGATTAGTACTCAAATATCGCAGCAAAAGCCTTTTCGGTCCTGGAGTTTCTTTCATAAATTTTTCTCCAAGATAGAAAGGTATCGGGAAAGACCTAGTTGTTCTAATTGTTTAAGGTACAATGGCCAATCCCGGTCGATATCCAATTCTCCAATAATGAATCGATTACTCGCCTCCATCACGAAAGAATGGATCGTCCTTCGTAATTCATAAAACTCCCCAAAGTCCCTATCAGAGATACTTACCGTCGAAAAAGGATAGCGCCGAACCTTAAAGGGTTCATACACCTGGGTGCTTTTATAGAGGAATTCTTCATAGGAAAACCCCGTATCAATGGCAAATTCATTCTTTAAATCCCGGGTCCAGCCAGGGCCCATATTCAGTTGGGCATTGTCTTCCTGAGCAAGGGGCTTTAAATAGCGATATTTCGCAGGCTTCCCATTAAAGGCAAGAAAGAATTTCCCCGGGGGGATCCGTTCCCAGTGGACTCCTTCAATGCCCTTGTCATGGAGAGCGCTTTCGATCCGATAGAAGTGATCGGCCCACCGAAAAGCCAGTTCGGGATACCGACACTGTTTGGTAATAACCAGTTCCCCTACTTTTATTACCGCATCGATAAGCCACGGCGTATAGGCCTTTCCTCCGGGGCCTATGAGGGGCGGCAATACCACATACTCATGGAGGGGGGCCCGGGGATCTTCGGAAAGGGTCGCCACATTGGCCGGGTGATGGGAAACCACAACCCCCAGGCGATTCACCGGGCCTTCCACAAAGAAGCGCAATCGGGATCGATCCTGGACGAGAGAATGCACGTCCACAAGTCCTTCCTGAAAAAGTCTACGAATAAAACGAAGTCCCTCCCGGTATTCTTTTTTGTTAGCGGTAAAGAAAACCCTTCCGTCCACAATAAATTCAAAATTATTCAATAAGGGGTCCCCTGAGTCATCGGGCCCCCCGGAAGGAACAAAGGAATTCATGAGCCAGAGCACCACATTCTCAAGGTTCCTCGTAGCACCAGCCATGGGAATTTCATCGGTAGGATCCCCATTCCCATTGGCATCGAATCTTTTAAAAGCCTGTAATACCTGGTACAGTTCATCCAGGTTTTTTGGGACCGCAAGTCCCAACCGATCAAGCCACTTCTTGTTTATCCAGGCCTTTTGCCGCATGGTCATATGGTAGTCATCAGTGAAAACCGCCGGTAGACCATAGATGTGGCCATCAGGGCTGGTAATTATTTTTTTAATGGTAGGTTCGGCATCAAAGAGTTCTTTAATCCAGTAGCCTTCCTTTTCTATTAGCTCCTCTAAGGGCAAAAACACCCCCATCCGCCCATATCGATAAATATCCTGCGTGGAAAGCCCCGTTCCATTGGCCCCAAAGATGATATCCGGATATTCACCACTTGCGAACATCGCAAGAAGCTTATTTCGGGCACTTACCCGATCGGTTTCTATCCATTCGATGTGTACACCCGTCTGCTCTTCAATCCAACGAACATAGGCATTGGTCTTTAAGTCCGCAATAAAGCCCACACTGGGAATAAACACTCGAAACGTAACCGGTTCAGTAACTAAGGGAAGCTTTCCGGGGGGCGGCAAAGAAAGAGACCGCAGGGGTTGCTCATAAGGTAGAACGTTTTTTGTTCTTTCCGTCGCATCTCTTTTTTCACTCCTTACGCCTGGAACGCAGGAAAGAGTAATAGAACCCACTAGTATCCACAGCAGAGCCTTCATGACTAGTAAGTATACTATGGGAAGGGGAATTCTCCCAGGGAACATTTTTTACGGGGAAGTACATTTTTTATGATGCGAAACCAATCGCTAGGGGTATCATACGTCACTTTTTTAATATTGAACTTGACTATTTAGAAGAAAAGGGGTGTATACTCATAGGGAATAGACAAAATTTGGCCTATTTAAAGGAAGAACATCATGAGAAAAAAGTCCACCTCCTATCTCCGTATTATCGTAATTGCTAATCTTTGTTTTATTGGTTTTATCACTGCGGCAGCTCTGTTCTTTCGTAATCCCGAACACGAAATAGTATCTATTATCCGATGTATACTCATTATGGGAGCATTATTTTTCTTGCTAGTTTATTTTATACTTAGAAGATATTGCCGTATTTATGACTATCCTTTTGGAGAAAGAAAAAAAGATGTAGAGCAGTATAAAAAAGCGCTCATCATATTAGGAGAAACCCCATTAAAATCTCTTATCCTATATATTATCCTTGTTCTAATCTTCATACTTTCTTTGTATATCGTATCCCCTTTTATAGGAACAAACTGTAATAAACTTTCTATTCTCTTGCTTATCCTATCGTTAGGGATGTTGGATGGGGCCTTTGTATTTGTAATTACTGACCGGCTTGGGGCTCGGGTTCTTCTCTCTCACCAATTGGAATATTATCCATCAGATCTCCGAGATAATCGCCAACAACGAAAGAATTTCATTATTCCCTCTTTTATGACTCTTATGACCTTTATTTTTGCTGTATCATTAGCCCTGTTTTTCTTTGATACCATAAAGTACGTACGAGGTCATCTCAGTTTTACCCAAAAAGAGGTGTATAGCACTGTTATATTCTTGTCATTGATATATTTTATCACTGTTCTTACGCTGGTAGGAATTTGGACCAGAACTACAGCTATAATTTATCGTTCTATTATTAACCAACTTGATATTCTTTCATCAGCAGAGAAGGATTTACGTCAACGAATATACATTACTTCCATAGACGAATTAGGAACTATTGGAGGCCTGATAAACACCTTCTGCCACAACCTTACCCTCAGTATTGAAGAATTAAAAAGATCTCAAAAAACTCTTTATGAGGTAAGCAAAATTTTCGAAGAACATGCAAAGGTATCAATAGAGACCATAGAACCTCTTTTACAAAGTGCTACTATAGTTCAAGAAAAAACAAAACTTCAAGCAAATTGTGTACAAGATTCTAGCAATGCTGTTACCGATATCACCAATCAAATAAATACGCTGGGGAGGCTCATTGTTGATCAATCAAGTAGTATTACCGAAGCCTCAGCGGCAATAGAAGAAATGATCCACAATATTCAATCTATAAATACTACGACAAAGCGCATGGCTGACAAATTCTTAGATCTGCTGGGATCAGCTCAACGTGGTCAATCTCTTCAAGAAAACACTTATCAGCAGGTACTTCATATTGTAGAAAGATCTCGAACACTCCAAGAAGCAAATAAAGTTATCACTACTATTGCTAGCCAGACTAACTTATTGGCTATGAATGCGGCCATCGAAGCAGCTCATGCAGGAGAAGCAGGTCGAGGCTTTTCGGTAGTAGCTGACGAAATTCGCTCTCTTTCAGAACATGCGGCTATTCAATCAAAGAATATCCGTACAGAAATCTCCCAAATTCAAACTGAAATAGAAAAGGTGCTTCAATCCACTACAGTTTCACGGAGCTCTTTTGATACATTATCGCAATCACTTGAAGAATTGAACCAACTTGTACAGGAACTACAAGGAGCTATGGCAGAACAAAAAGAAGGTTCAGGGCAGATCCTTGAAGCACTTAAGAATATGAACGAACTTACTACCACCGTTCAACAAGAGTCTCAAAGTATGAAAAATAATACGGGGGCTATTCTTGAGAAGAACAAACAACTCAATCAGGCTACTCTAGATATTTCAGAAAGTATTAAGCAGATGATTGAAAAAATTAATCTAATTGCACAAAGTGTTCGTGATTTTAGCAAAAGTGGCAAAGATATCCAAAATCTTATCGAAACTATGAATAGGGTTATAGAAAGCTTTATTACAAATACAGTTGAAAACTAACCCCCTTTTCTTTTTACTCTGTTGTGCTTTCAGTCCTGTCGGGGAACCCCGACAGGACAATTCTCTGAGACATAGTAGAGTTTAAACGCCGTTTTCGCTCCTACCAATTATTCCACAAGCAGTTTTATATCTTCCTCCACCGTGGTAATAGTTCCCAGGTTAAAGGTTTTTACGAGGACCTCTGCTACTTCGGGGGAAAGGAATGCCGGGAGGGTAGGCCCAATGTGGATGTTTTTAAAGCCCAGCGAAAGGAGCGCTAAGAGAACTAATACGGCCTTTTGCTCATACCAGGCGATATTAAAGGCAATAGGAAGATCGTTCACATCCGCAAGAGCAAAGGCTTCTTTGAGGGTAAGGGCCGTTACTGCCAGGGAGTAGGAGTCATTACATTGCCCCGCATCGAGCACGCGGGGAATCCCTTCAATATCTCCGAGGGGAAGTTTGTTATATCGATATTTGGCACAGCCGGCGGTAAGAATCACCGTATCCCGGGGAAGGGCCCGGGCAAACTCTTCGTAGTATGTACGGCTTTTCATACGCCCATCACAGCCGGCCATAACCACAAATTTACGGATCTTGCCGGCCTTTATGGCCCCCACTACCTGGGGCGCCAGGGCCGCCACCTGATCGTGAGCAAAGCCACCGATAATTTCGCCCTCTTCAATCGGTGTGGGTGGGGGGCAGGTTTTCGCTAATTCCACAAGGGCGCTAAAATCTTTCCAGCCCTTTTGGTCTGCCTCAATATGGGGTACGCCGGGGAAGCCGACTATTCCTGTGGTAAAGAGTCTATCTTTGTAGGAAGCTGAAGGTGGCACAAGACAATTGGTGGTCATGAGGATGGGACCGTTAAATTTTTCGAATTCCTCTTTCTGTTTCCACCAGGCATTCCCGTAGTTACCCGCAAAATGGGGATATTTTTTAAAGGCCGGATAATAGTGGGCAGGAAGCATCTCGCTGTGGGTGTACACATCTACCCCCGTACCGGCCGTCTGTTCCAAAAGCATTTCCAGATCCTTAAGATCGTGACCAGAGATAAGGATTCCCGGATTATGACGGACCCCAATCGATACCCTGGTGATTTCTGGTTTACCGTAGGTAGCAGTGTTTGCTCTGTCCAATAAGGCCATGGTAGTAACCCCTACAGAACCACACTCCAATACCAGCTGAACAACAGCATCTGTTCCAAGATGAGAATCCACCGTGGCAGCCAGGGCCCGATGCATAAAGGCAAAAATGGTATCATCGATGTAACCAAGCACCGCCGCATGGTGCGTATATGCGGCCATTCCTTTAAGACCAAACACAAGCAATGCCACCAGGGAACGACGGTTCACATCTTCTATAGACAGAAAACCAATTTCCTGGGCCTTTGCAGGAAATTGATCCGATGGGAGCTTCCAGGTGGCCGCATCGGTATTGGCGATATCCTCATGAAGTCCCTGGGGAACGATCAGTTCCTTTCCTACTAGCCGTTGTAGTTCCTGCCGAATCTGAAGGCCCTCCGTAATCTTCTGCGTAAAATAGGTCTCATCAAAATTGGCATTGGTAATAGTCGCAAACAGACTTTCCATAACAAAGTGATCTGCCTTCGGCGTAGGCTTTCCCCCCGCCCGGGCAAAACTTGCCCATACGCCAATTCCTTTCAGGGTATGTATCAAAAGATCCTGGAGATCCGACGTTTGACTGTCTTTTCCACAGACCCCTTTTGCAACCGCACACCCCGTACCGTTCATGGCTTCCTGACATTGATAACAAAACATAGTGTTCCTCCTAAAATGTTTTATCTCCAGGTAAGGCTTCCATCCTGGATTCTGATCACTACCGTAGAAACGGGGACCTTGCGTTTTGTCCGAGAAAGGGCCTGCTGGACTAACATAGAAAGCCCCCCACAGCAGGGTACCTCCATAATCGCCACCGTGATATGGGCTACCTGGCTTTCATCGATAAGGGCCGCAATCTTATCCACGTAGACTTCTTTGTTTGCATCCAGCTTAGGACAGGCTATAACCAGTTTTTTCCCTGCCAGCAACGCCGGATGGAAAGCCCCACAGGCAAAGGCGGTGCAACTGGCGGCAATAAGAAGCGATGCTCCCTGGAAATATGGAGCCCGGGGATTAATAAGATGAAGCTGGATAGGCCATTGCTCAAGATAAGAGGCATAGGAGAGGGATACCCCCCGGGCCTCAGAAAAGACCGGGGTATCCCCTTTTCCCGACAGAGAAGAAGCTGCAAGAGCAGGACCTTTCCATCCTCGTGCTTGAAGTCCCGGGCACCCTGTTCCTATCTCCCCCTGTTCGTTGCCCCGTGCATCCGCCGGGATAGAAGTCGTTCCCTGTCGATGTACTGAGGGCCCCCTTTCTTTAAAAATTCCGGCGGCCCTATGATTCTCTTCTTCTGATTCGTCAGAAACAGCATGGTCTGATGATGTCGACAGGGACCGCACTTCTTCTGGCACAGAAATGCCCTTTTCAGCAAGTATGGCCAGAGCTTGTCGATACCAGCTTTCCTGCCCATGATGATAGAGGTGCTTAAGGTGAGCCACGATGGTCGCCATCCCCTTAGGGATGATATTCTCTATGACCCGCCGTTCATCGTAGGCTTCCGCCTCCCGTTCTACGCGAGAAATAGCCCCCTGGGGACATTCACCAATACAGGCGCCAAGGCCATCGCACAGCGATTCTCCGACAAGGCGGGCCTTTCCTTCGATAATTTGCAGGGCCCCCTCAGGGCAGCCTTGAGCACAGAGGCCGCACCCATTACAGAGGTCTTCGTTTATTTCTATAACCGTCCGTTTTGCCATCCCTTTCCTCCAATAAAAGTATAATGGTATTATTTTACCATTTTAAGATATAAAAAATTTACTTACCTTACCTTTTGATACCTCTCTCCCATAGGGAGTGTCCTCTCTTTTATTTTCCCATACCCCTCATCGCATCCTCAGGCAGAGGAGTTTCGACTATCATATGCCGCAGGGTCCGTTCTTCGAGCAGGCGTACTAGACGATGGGAAGCGCCTGTTATTTCGGCGCCGAAAATGCAATGCTCCGCCTTACAGGCCCTACTAAAGGGACAAAAATCCGCCTGCAGGGGCCCATCTATTACTTCGATGATTTCTTTCAAAGTGATATTCTGCGGATCCTTTGCCAACGAGAATCCTCCCCCAGGGCCTTTAACCGAATGGACCAATTGATTTCGCACCAGGTTCTGCAGCACCTTAGCCAGGTGATTTTCGCTGATCCCCAGATAACTCGCTATTTCCTTGGTCTGCACCCGCTCTCCCCGATATTGGGCCAGATACATCAGGGCGTGGATACCGAGCATGCTGGCATCGCTAAAATGGACAATTCGGTTACTACTCATAATGGTATTATGATACCATAATACTTTTTTGTCAAGAGAAAAAACTCCTCCAGCCATGACAAAGCGTGTCAGAAACTGTTTTTGTGGGGTAATTGCTAACAAAAACCTTCTTTATCCCACCAGCTTCGTCACAGCGGAGAAGACCTCTCTTTAATAAAGAGAAAAGGAAAAACCTATGAACCAGGACCCATACGCCGTAAGGGCAAGACGGTATACATCAAGGTCATACACAGAACCGGTCTTAAGAACCGAAGGGACCCGATCAGCCCCTGATGGTTCTACATCCACCACATAGCCAACAAAAAATTCCCCGCCCCCTCGGGATATGCCTAAGGTGCCCCGCAGCGTCGCAAAGGCTAAACTTCCCAGGTACACCCAATTGATATTCTTCCATTCTTTGGTAGTAGTATCCAGGTGTCGCAACTGCCCGTGGGTTATCGAAGCTGAAAGGTCTATATCAAGATGCAGGGCGGGATTTCCTGCACGAGTTCCAAGCCCAAGGCTATAAATAGGATTAGCAGAATTATTAAACCATTCATACGAAGGGAGTCGAACCTGAAGAATAGAATATAGAAAGGAAGAACCACTCCGAACATAGGCGGTTACCAGATCCCGGTCCCAATCGTAGAAGAGCCCCGCATCATGAATTCCATTGCGAGCCACATTGATAAGACCTAGCTGGAGACCCTGCACCCTATTGGCCACATTCACCAGGCCAATCTGAAGGCCCTGCACATCCTCAGCGACATTAAACAATCCCGCCCCTTGAACACCCTGCACATCCTTGGCGATATTAAATAGCCCCGCCCCCTGGATTCCTCGGACCGCCTCGGCCGTATTAAAGAGGCCTGCCCCCTGGATTCCCTGTAGAGAGCCACTAACATTAAAGACCCCTGCCATCTGGATTCCCTGGGGCACCGCACCGGCTATATTAAAAACACCCGCACCCTGAATGCCCTTTAAGGTACCGCTAATAGTAAAAATACTGGCACCGAGAATTCCCTCGGTCCTTCCGGAAAGGCTAAAGATACCGCTTCCCATGACCCCCGAGACTTTCGGCACCGCCCCGCCAATCACATTAAGGCTCACGATAACAGTGCGATACTCTGAAGGCACCGAAAGGCCCGGCACAAACCCAAGGACAAGAGGGACCGGCGGCACATCCGGTTCCATAGATTTCGATTCTACAGAGGTCATTGTTTCATTTTCTGACGTTTTTTGTTCCGCCTGTTCTTTTTGGGCCCGTTTTCGGGCTTCCTGAAGCACCGAATCATCGTCCCACCAATCCTGAGCTCCCCCCGTCAGGGCAAGTCCCAGCATCATCAGCGCCAGCGCTATTCGCCGCATAGCATCCTCCTCACTTTTTTAGTTGTTCTTTCGGTTTCTTTAAAAACACCATGGGATACCACAAAATATATCCCACTTTTTTAAAAAACAAAAAAACATCCCTATTTTTATTCACAAGAGAAATGACAGAAATCAAGGTTTTCTATTACAGGATATACAGGGGGACTCAAAAGGTGGCCTCAAAAAAATTCTGCGGGCCCTTTTTAAATACTAAAATCCACCACCCCTCGCTTTAAAAGCCCAAGGCGAACCATATCATCAAGGGTGTATCGTTCTAAAACAGCCTGGATGGCTTTTTCAATCTGGATGCAGAGCTCTTCACTGGCCTCTTTGAAACCCGTTGGAGCATCGGGGGGCGGAGCACCAACCTCTTCAGTCTCATAATCCAGAAGTTTACCCTCTAATACCTCAAACACCTCGAGGAGTCGGATCTTCTCGGGGGCCCTCCGTAAGTAGTAGCCCCCCTGGGCCCCCCTGATGGAAAGCACCAAACCAGAAGCCCGCAAGAGCAACATGATTTGCCCCAGGTACTTTTCTGAAATTCCTTCCCGTTCACTGATCTCGCTAAGTTGTAGGGGCCTTTTTTGATACTCCATCGCCAATTGGCAGAGCATGCGTAGCCCATACTGGGTTCTGGTAGAAAGTTTCATAGTTCAACCTTATTTTATCCATCTCGTAGGTTCTGTTCCCCTTTACTGAGGGTCCTGATACAAAATGGTAGAAAGGTACCGTTCTCCCGTATCCGGTAAGAGCACCACCACCGTTTTACCCGCCCATTCAGGCCGTTTAGCTACCTGGGTTGCCGCAAAGGCCGCCGCCCCCGACGAGATTCCCACCAGGAGGCCCTCATAGCGGGCAAGCTTTCGGGCGGTACTCACCGCTTCTTCCGTTTTTACGGTGATAATCTCATCGATAATCTTGACGTTGAGTACCTCAGGAACAAAACCCGCCCCAATACCTTGAATCTTATGCGGAGCCGGAGTTCCCCCTGAAAGCACCGGGGAATCGAAGGGCTCTACCGCCACCACCTTAACCTGCGCTTTCCGCTCTTTCAGAACCTCTCCTACCCCGGTGATGGTACCGCCCGTCCCTACCCCGGCCACAAAGACATCTACCTGGCCATCCGTATCTCGCCAGATTTCTTCGGCGGTAGTCCTACGATGAATCTCGGGATTAGCGGGATTACTAAACTGGCCGGGGATAAAAGAATTGGGAATCTGGCTTGCCAGTTCTTCTGCTTTTTTAATGGCCCCTTTCATCCCCTCTGTGCCGGGGGTAAGGACCAATTCTGCCCCCAGGGCTTTAAGAAGGCTTCGCCGCTCAAGACTCATCGTCTCAGGCATGGTTAAAATAAGGCGGTATCCCTTTGCAGCCGCCACAAAGGCCAGGGCAATTCCCGTGTTGCCACTGGTGGGTTCAATAATGACCGTATCCTGAGAGATAAGCCCCCGCCCTTCCGCATCGGCAATCATGGCATAGCCAATCCGATCCTTTACACTCGAAAGGGGATTAAAATACTCAAGTTTTGCCACCAGTCGGGCCTGTACGCCCTCCTGTTTCCCATAGGACCCCAGTTCCAGAAGGGGCGTGTTTCCGATGAGATCGGTAAGTTTTTTAGCTATCCTGGCCATGTGGTACCTCCCTCGCAAGGCATGGGGAATCCCCGAGTTTTCCCTCCAACGGGGTCCCTCGTTTTTTCCCCTTTTAATATACTACTAATAATAGTTTATTAGTAGTGATTATTATGGCATATAATACTTATTTAGTCAACTATTTTTCTCCTCTGACGAGGTAAAACTGGACGAGGTCAAAGTGATATAGCAGGTTTTGTTAGTTATCCATACCCGCGGGCCTTCTTCCCTTCTCTCACGCATTAGCAGAGAAGCACCGCTTACACAAAAGTCCCGGAGGACCCCGCCATATCCTCCACTGCAACGGGCCTGACCCTCTATTCAAAACGCCCTATCCTCTCGACTTTATTTTTCTTTTACGCTACAAAGAATAACATGTGGAAATTGATAGTGCAGTTCTTCCGCATGCTTTTTAAGAAAAAGGAAGACGATCCTGATCAGATTAAAGAAGAAGTTTGGACCACTGATCTGAGCCATCCTGGTAAGGGGCGCTTTATTCCTGAAGAAAGCACCAAGTACCGGGGTTCCTATACAAAACAAGGTTTTACCCTAGAACTCCACCATGAACACACCCTTACCTGGATAGAAGATCCCTTGTACCGCTATCAAGATCTTTTTATTCAACTGGACGTTCATTTTTCTACACCTACGGCGTATTATGCGGGGGGGCTTCAGTTCCATCGGGTTGATGATAGCTCCTATTATTCCCTGCTGGTTTCTAACAGGGGCTATTTTCGGCTGGATCTCCTCTTTAACGGCCGGACCATGCCCCTTATTGGGTGGACCGAAATTCCCCGGAGTCAGGGAAAGGAGGCTTCAGGGAAAACTCAACAACGGTTCCAGGCCGAGACATCAATACAAGAAAACCCCGCCGCTTCCCCGGGGGGCCTTTCTGACCCAATCACGGCGGTTCAAATTGGGCTTATCGTCTCTGGGGAACGGATGTGTATCCTTATCAACAATCGCTGGGCCGCCGAAATTCAGGACGCGACCATTCCGGAAGGGCGCCTGACCCTTTTAGGGGTTCTTTACGAAAAACCCGGGGCCCCTCTTCAATCGGCGTCTCTCCTTTTCCGCCACCTCCACGTAGATTCCCGACCTTTAAACGTAGAGGCCTATTACATCCGCTGGACCTCTTTTATCCCGATTAGTCCCACCGCCCGTTACAATCTGGCAGAGACCTTTTTTGTAATGAACCAACCCCACGCAGCCCTGGTTCAGCTAAAACGGCTCTGGAAAGAGCGCCCCGGGCCTCGTACCGCTTCGGAACTGCTGTTGGCGGGTCGTTCGGCCCTGCTCCTGGGGCTTCACCAAGAAGCAGAAGAATATTTTGACCACTGCATAGAAGTAGATAGTCAGGCCGAAGAAGCCCGCCAGGCCCTGGCAGAGAAGGCAAAAATCCTGTATCTCCAGGACCGCTACGGAGAATTGATAGAGCTTACCCGGGAAGCCCTGGGCTTTTTCCCTCAGGATCCGGTGCTTCACACCCTGCAGGCCCACGGGGCCTTTCAGCTCGGCCTCTACGAAGAGGCCCTGAGTTCCTATCAGGAGGCCTTCCAAAAGGATAATGACAACGGCCTCTTGGCCCAAAACATTGGCTCCACCTTCGAAAAACTGGGGAACCCAGAGGAAGCCCTGCGATGGTACTGTAGGGCAGGGAAACTGTTCCTTCATCAGGAACAGTATCATGACATGGAGCTTCTTATCCCCCGTCTCCAGGAACTGGGGTCTAGCTCTGCCGAGGCCCACGGGATTATAGGGAAGTATTTTTTTGCGGTGGAAGAATACCCCAAAGCTCAACATGAACTGGAACGGGCCCACACCCTTAATGCCCAGGAAGACGCGGCCGTTCCGTATCTCCTGGCCCTGATCAGCATTCAGCAGGGGCATCGGAAAAAGGCGCTCTCCCTATTAGAGGAAGCCATTGCCCTCGATTCTGCGGTGGCAACCTTTCATTTTCGACTTGCCGAGAGCCGCTTCATCCTCTATGGATCCGCCCATGATGAAAAAACCCTCTATCACCTGGAAGAAGCCCTGCGGCTAGATCCCGGTAATGGCTGGATCCACAACCTGGCCGCCCAGATCGCCATGGCAAAGGGAGATTTAAGCACCGCCAGGATTCATCTTGAAAAGGCCCGGGACCTCTTAGGGGAAGAACTACCCCTCATCATTAATCAGGCGGAACTTCTGTACCTTCAGGGAGAGCCCGCCCAGGCTCTAGATCTGGTAAGTCGCTATGAACCGGAAGATACCACCGGAGAAGCGGCCCATGAAAAGGGAACCATCCTGTATCGCCTTGGAAGGTTTGAGGAAGCAGACTGGGCATTTCAGGAGGCGCTAAAAAAGAATCCCCACGCCATTGAATATCAACTTTCCCGGGCACACCTGCTTATCGACATGGGCCTCTACGGAGAGGCGGACGATATTCTGGCAGATGCCTATGAAACCGAAGGGAAAGAGCCCTACCTTTCCCGTATTCTGGACCTTATTGGCTATGTGGCCACCAAAAAAGGGGAATTCCCCCGGGCAGAAGTAGCCTATCGGCTGGCGATCGAAGCTGCCCCAGAGGAGGTCCACCTGTATCAGGAACTGGCCTGGCTGTACCTCACCATGGGGCGCTGGCAACAGACCCGGGAACTTATCGATAAACTTAAGGCCCTTCGAAACAAAGATGATACGGAATTAGAGGCTGCTATTAGAGCATTAGAAGAACAATACCTTGAAAGCACCACCGAGAAAGTCGCCTGTTCGGTCTGTCAGCGCCTGTGGAGGGTTCCCCGGCAGCTTCCTCCCGTGCCGCCCCTCAAACTGGTGGCCCAGCCCCCGGAGAACCTTCCCGCCGGGATGTGTCCTTCCTGCGGGAAAATTTACTGTATCCAGTGTGCCAAAGAACACCTGGATACGGGGGGCCGTTTCCTGTGCCCCACCTGTCAACAACATTTAAAACTGATTGATGACCGACTTCGGTATCTTTTGTATGAATGGAGCCGTCAATCAGAGATTGCGAAAAACATCAATTTTTGATATGCTGAAGTATGAATATAGAGCTCAATTCCCGTGGCAACGGGGCCTGCCCCATCTGTGTACAACACAATCATTGCCGTATTCAAAAGGCCCTGATGGATGCCGTAAAACCCTTTAACCACGAAGAAACTCAGATGGAACTGGTTATTTACACCTGTCCCTACTTTAAGGAGAAGGATTAAGTGAACGAGCGACTCGTATCGATACAGGAACGATTTAAAGAGCTGGACCTGCTGGTTCAAGATCCCAACCTGGCAAAGGATCCCAAAAAATACCGGGACGTGATGAAAGAGCATGCCCAGCTCTCAGAAATCGTGGAAGCCCACCAACGCTGCGAAGAATTAGAGAAAAACATCCAGGAAACCGAAGCCTTACTTAAAGAAGAAAAAGACCCTGGCATGAAGGAACTGATAAAAGAAGAACTGCGGGAACTGGAGATTCAGTTACAGGATGCGAAGGATCGCCTCAAGTTTCTTTTGATACCCCGGGATCCCCTGGACGAAAAAAACATCATCATGGAGATTCGAGGCGGTGCGGGTGGAGAAGAGGCGGCCCTGTTTGCGGCAGACCTCTTTCGTATGTACTCCCGGTATGCAGAAAACCAGGGGTGGAAAATCGAAGTCATGAGTTCCAATGAAACCGAGCTCGGCGGCTTAAAAGAAATAATTTTTTCTATTGCGGGGAAAAATGTGTACGAAAACCTGCGGTATGAATCGGGGGTGCATCGGGTACAGCGGGTCCCCGCCACCGAAGCTTCAGGACGAATTCATACCTCTACGGTGACCGTGGCGGTTCTCCCAGAGGCGGAAGAAACAGAAATAGAAATTCGGCCCGAGGACCTGCGGATCGATGTCATGCGGGCCGGCGGTCCAGGGGGCCAGTGCGTCAACACCACCGATTCGGCGGTCCGCATTACCCATCTTCCGACGGGAATTGTGGTCCACTGTCAGGACGAAAAAAGCCAGATCAAGAACAAAGCCAAAGCCATGCGCATTCTGCGGGCCCGCTTGTTTGAAATGGAAGAGGCAAAACGCCAGGCAGAACGGGCGGAGGCCCGCAAAAGCCAGGTAGGAACCGGGGACCGGTCCGAACGAATCAGGACCTATAACTTTCCGCAGAATCGGCTTACGGACCATCGGATCAACCTTACCCTGTATAAGCTCGATCTCATCATGCAGGGGGACCTGCAGGAACTCTTCGACGCCCTAAAACTCTCTGCCCGGGAAGAACTCCTTAAAGCCACCGCTTCATGAACATTGCCGAAGCTCGTCGCTACGGTAGCAAACATTTACAGGAAGCGGGTATCGAAACTGCCTCTCTAGATGCGGCGCTTCTTCTTGCCCATGTCCTCGTGGTCGATCGCAGCTGGCTCCTTGCCCATCCAGAGACGCCCCTTACCCCCTCCCAATGGAACGCCTATAGGGCCCTCCTAGAGGAGCGGCGTAAGGGCCTGTGTGTGGCTTACCTCACGGGGCATCGGGAATTCATGGGCCTTGATTTTATTGTGACCCCCGATGTGCTTGTACCCCGGCCCGAAACAGAGGGTCTTGTTGAACTTGCCCTGGGATGGCTTGGGGACCTCTCTAAGAGCTCCGCCACAACCGGAAATATTCCCCTTCGAGTCCTCGATCTCTGCACAGGATCTGGCTGTATCGCGGTGACCATAAAAAGGCTTTTTCCATTCCTTGAGGTATGGGCAAGCGATATTTCAGAGAGAGCCCTGGCGATTGCCCAGAAAAACGCCCAGCGCCTTGTAGGACCCGGGACCATTCACTTTTGTCAGGGCGATCTTTTCGAGAACATACCGGGGACCTTTCAGTGTATTGTCACCAACCCGCCCTACGTGCCCCGGCCGCTGATTTCTCATCTTTCCAGAGAGGTCCAACAGGAACCGCTGTGCGCCTTAGATGGGGGGGACGATGGGCTGGATCTTATTCGACGCATCATCGCCATGGCGCCCTCGTACCTTGAACCAGGCGGAGCCCTTTTCCTTGAATCTGACAGCAGTCAAATCGAATCCATACGGACCCTCTTGCACAAAGCGGGCTTTATAGGGATAGATACCTATAGCGACCTGGCGGGGCTGCCCCGGGTAAGTCGGGGAATTAAGCCCTAAGGGATGGTCAAACACCTAAGGTCTTTTGTAAATTTTTAAGATGATAGATGGGAAAGAATCCCTGAAATGCCAGAGGACGAAGGGATTTTTAATTCCTCGACTCCAGGAGAAGGTGGAACAGAAACCAGAATGGATGAGCTTGTTACGCTTTTTTTACAAAAGATAACCGAAGCATACACTCCAGAAGAGCAACAACGCCTTCGGGAGGCCCTCGCATGGTCAGAATCGCTCCATGGGGAACAAAAACGGGCCAGCGGGGACCCCTATTTTATTCACCCCCTTGAAGTGGCTCTTATCCTGCTGGATCTCCGCCTGGACGCTGACACCCTTATTGCGGCCCTTTTACACGATACCCTGGAGGACACCAGCGCTACCCCTGCAGAAATTGAAGGGCGGTTTGGGAAAACGGTCCTTAAACTGGTAGAGGGGGTCACCAAAATTGCCGACATCCAGGCCAACAACAAAACGATTCAGGAAGCTGAAAACATTCGAAAGATGCTTTTCGCCATGGTCCAGGATATTCGGGTAATCCTTATAAAACTGGCCGACAAGCTCCACAACATGCGCACCCTGGATCATCTCCCTGAGGAACAAAGAAAGTTGAATGCCCAGGAATGTCTGGACATTTACGCGCCCCTTGCGGATCGCCTTGGTATTTCCTGGCTTAAGGATGAATTAGAAGACCTTTCTCTGAAACATCTTAACCGGGACGTATACGATCAGATCAAAAACATCGTAGCCTTAAAAAAGAGCACCCGTACCGAATTTCTGGAAAAGGTCCAGGAAGCCCTCTACAAGGAAACCAAAAATCTCGGTATTCCCGTCACCGTGAATGCCCGGGCGAAACATTTTTACTCAATCTACCAGAAAATGCGCAAACGGAATAAGAATCCCGATGAACTGTACGACCTATTCGGGATCCGTATTCTTTGCAACACCGTCGAAGATTGCTACAC
>Ga0116165_1001094_pt1 | contig 21780 bp, 12 predicted proteins | sample AD_JPNMR1_MetaG_FD_89885 | JGI IMG/M metagenome (GOLD analysis project Ga0116165, IMG submission 89885) | Active sludge microbial communities of municipal wastewater-treating anaerobic digesters from Japan - AD_JPNMR1_MetaG | ecosystem: Engineered > Bioreactor > Anaerobic > Digestate | place...
TGGTATCTATACAAAAGCCGCTGATGTTGGCGCTGACCTGGTTGGAAAGGTGGAGGCAGGAATACCTGAAGACGACCCGAGAAATCCTGCTGTCATTGCTGACCTTGTTGGAGACAATGTTGGTGATTGTGCCGGTCGTGGTGCAGACCTCTTTGAATCAACAGCAGCAGAAAATATAGGAGCAATGATTCTTGGAATTGCTCTTTTCCCTGTATTCGGAATTCATGGAATTATATTTCCACTGGTTGCCCGCGCTTTTGGACTCATTGCTTCCATCATCGGTGTTTTAAGCGTAAAAATTAAAGAAGATGAAGACCCTATCAAGGGATTAAATCGTGGCTATCTGGTCACAACAATTCTTGCCACCGCAGGATTCTGGTTATCAACAAAACTTCTTTTGACTGAACATCATACACTATTTTTCCTTGCTGGGCTGGTAGGGATTTTAACCAGTTTCGCCTTTGTTTCTATCACCCAGTATTATACTGAGTATAGATACCGCCCCGTGAAATCAATCGCAAGGTCTTCTGAAACAGGCCCGGCAACAAACATAATCACTGGTTTTGCTGTTGCGCTTGAATGCACCGGTATTCCAGTAATTGTTATATCAATTGCACTTCTGCTTGCATACTTTCTCGGGCAGGCAACAGGACTACCTCACGGTGGTCTTTATGGAACCGCTGTTGCAACTATGGGAATGCTTGCAACATGCGCATACATCCTGGCAATGGATACATTTGGCCCTATCACTGACAATGCTGGCGGAATTGTTGAAATGTCAGGAGCAAGCGAAAATATCAGAAAAAGAACTGATCGCCTTGACGCAATAGGGAATACCACAAAAGCACTCACGAAGGGATACGCGGTTGGTTCTGCTGCACTTGCGGCATTTCTTCTTTTCTCCGCGTATCTCACTGATGTCCACATAGAATCTGTAGATCTTGCAAAGCCGGTTGTCTTCATAGGCGCAATGCTCGGTGCCGTACTTGTGTTTGTATTTTCTGCCTTTGCCATAAGGGCGGTCGGCAATGCCGCATATTACATCATCAACAATGTCAGAAAGCAATTCAAGGAAAAACCCGGTATTCTTGAAGGAACAGAAAAACCTGATTATGCCCAATCAGTCGACATATGCACAAGGGGTGCATTAAAAGAAATGGTTCTACCGGGATTGACAGTTGTCATTGTGCCGCTCCTGGTGGGAATATTTCTTGGCCCAGAAGCAGTTGGTGCAACATTGATGGTTGGAACAATTGCAGGTATTATACTGGCGCTGGTTCTCAACAACGGTGGTGGCGCATGGGACAACGCAAAAAAATATATTGAGGCAGGCGCATATGGCGGAAAGGGTTCCTTTGCTCATAAAGCCGCGGTGGTCGGAGATACAGTGGGAGACCCATTCAAAGACACAGCAGGGCCATCGCTTCATGTTGTTGTAAAACTTCTTTCAACTTTGACCCTTGTTTTTGCACCACTGTTCCTCATTTTGCACGCTATAAAATAAGATTTATAAATGTGAATTTTTACAGATTGTATGTTAAAATATGTACATGAAGACATATAGCGTAGGTATTGCAGGTTATGGATTCATTGGAAAAGTACACACCTATGCATACAGGGTTATCCCACTGTATTATGAAGACCTTCCAGCAATTATTAAGGTTGTAGGTATCGTTGATGAATTTGAACAGGCAAGAAAAAAAGCGGTTCAACAGGCAGGATTTGAATTCGCAACTTCGGATTTCAGAGAACTTTTAAAAAAAGAAGACATCCACATCGTCAACTGTTGTCTACCCAATCATCTTCACTATGAATTCATCAAAACTGCATTGCTTGAAGGTAAACACGTGTGCACTGACAAACCTCTGGCGTTAAATTATGAACAGGCTCAAGAACTTGCAGAACTTGCAAAAAAAACAACAGTAAAGGCACATGTGATATTTCAATTAAGATTTTTCCCTGCTGTTATGAGGGCAAAACAACTCATTGATGAAGGATTTCTTGGAAAGATAAATTTCTTTAGATTTCTTTACCTGCATTCTTCATGCGTGAGGCAGTCTTCAAAAGCATATAGCTGGAAGGCAGAGTACGAAAAAGTGGGAGGAGGCGTGCTTGTCGACCTGGGTTCACACATCATTGATCTTGCGAGGTATCTCGTTGGAGAATTTGGCAGCGTGTACGCAAAGACAAAGAATTTCACGTCCCCTGACAAAAGAACAGACGATCTGGCAATTATCGAAACAGAAACCAAAAATGGAGCAATGGGAATTCTTGAAGCCTCAAAAATGGCTGCAGGAGCAAATGATGAAGTCAGATTTGAAATCTACGGTTCGGATGGTGCACTCTCTTTTAATTCGATGGAACCCAACTGGCTGAATGCTTACAATATGAATGACCCTGATACACCAATTGGTGGTTTAAGAGGATTTAAAAAAATTGAAACAGTACAGAGATATCCTGATGCAACCGGTATTCCACTTTCCAAGTTCAGTATGGGATGGATAAGAGCCCATGTCGCATGTATTCACTCGTTCCTTTATTCGGTTGTGCATGATAAACCAGCCAGTCCTTCATTTGAAGATGGTCTGATGGTACAAAAAATCATAGAGGTTTCATACGAGTCCTCAAAAACAGGAAAACCATATTTGCTATAAAAACGGAAATTTATGAATAAAATATTAACCGAAGAAAAAAATCTTGTAAAAAGTATTAAAGCGGCAAATAGTTTTCTTAACAAAAACAGCGAAAAATTGCTTCTCAACAATGTTGGCAGGATTATCAAAAATATTCCATCTCCGCCGAAAACGACAAAAAAATGGTTCCAGAAATCCTATGTTCTTGGACCAGAACAGAATGATTTCCTCGCAGGGAAAGGTGTTTTCTATATTACTGAGGGGAGAAAACTGTTTCTTGATGCTACAGCGGGACACTATCAAATGACGTGGGGCTACAATCACCCAACATTGACAAAGTGTCTTGATGAGGCAATAGCACTTGAAATTCCATGGGATTGTCACAGCAATATCCCTGGTTTTTTCGTGAAAAAACTTTCAGAAAAACTGGTTGAAATATGTAATCCAGAAAGGAACTATGCCAGTTTATTGAACGATGAGAATTGCTTGAACACTGTTCTTCTTGGTATAGCAACCGGATCTGTTGCATGTTCGACAGCAATGAAGCTTACTTTGAATTACTATAAGAGTCAAAAACCCCGCGGTAAAAAAATCGTATTTGTTTCGCTGAAAGGCAATTATCACGGTACAGATTTTTTGATGCAAAGACTCAGGAAAATGTGGGACTGGATGTTTGCTAAGGAGATTATTTTCGAAATAGTTGAACCAAATGACCTGAATGGTTTGGATAGGGTTTTCAAAAAACATAAGGAGAATATCGCTGGCTTTTTCTTTGAACCCGTTATGATGAACAGAGAAGCGATTTTACTGACCAGAGAGTTTATTCAGAAAGCAAGAAAACTTACTGACTCTGTGAACGCGCTCATGATTGTTGACGAAATACAAACGTGCTGCTGGTATCCTGAAATTTTTATGTACAAACAGTTTGATATTACTCCTGACGTTTTAATCCTCGGAAAAGGACTTACCGCGGGTTTTCATCCACTCTCTGCGGTTGTTTATAAAAGGAAACTTGATTCCCTAAAGCAGTATGATGCCATCAGTACAAACGGAAATGCACCACTGCCTTCCCTTATGGCTATGTGTTGCCTGGATTTAATAGAGAAGAATATAAAAAAGATTGAAGTGCTTGGTAGTTATTATGAAGATTGCTTGAAAAATCTTGCCCGGGAATTTCCGCACCTGATTGTTTCCATACAGGGCAAAGGTTTCTTATCCGGACTCAAACTGAACAATCAGCAAACAGCCCTTAAATTCCATCAAAAGTGCATTGAAAAGGGAATCTGGCTCAGGGTTCACGCCTATTACGAAGGCCATTCAACTGCCTTAACAAAATTTGCTCTTTCAGTGTCAAAAGATGTACTGGATTATACGGTAAACATATTCCGGAAAATTTTAAAAATCATTTAGTTTCAGGAATTTACAATCTCTTTTATTGCAGGATGTACAATCTCACCCCGTAGCATTGCACAACCAGATTTTAATGCTGAATTTTCTTCCAGTGCAGACTCACCCATATTTGCCAGCATTTTCAAATATGGCATTGTTGCAAAATTGAGCGCAATCGTGGACGTTTTTGGTACGATACCTGGCATATTCGGTACGCAGTAATGAACAATCCCTGAATCAATAAAAACCGGTTCTTTGTGGGTCGTTGGACGACTTGTTTCAAAAACCCCACCCTCATCAATAGAAACATCAACCAGGACAGTTCCTTTCTCAAAACTTTCGAGGTCCGATTTTTTAATAAGAATTGGTGGTCTGTGTCCTGGAAGCAACACAGCGCCAACAATGATGTCTGCTTTCTGACAGCGTTCAGTAATAATGTTTTCTTTTGAATCCATCACATCACAATCTGGAAATCTTCTCTTTAAAATTTCTCTTTTTTCTGGACTTTTCTCAATAATTGTAACCTTCGCATTAAGAGATGATGCAACACCTACAGCAGAACTACCAACAACTCCCCCACCCAGAACAACAACACTACCCGGCGGAACAGTCTCTGTTCCCATCAGAAGTACTCCTTTGCCGCCATATTCCTTTTCAAGATATTTCATCCCCTGTTGTATACTTAATTTACCAGCAACCTCACTCATGGGTTTGAGAATCGGTCTTGTACCGTTTTCCTCAATAAGTTCATAAGCAATACAGGTAACTTTTTTATTTGCAAGAGCGCGTGTCATTTCATGGTTTGAAGCAAAATGAAAAAATGTGAATACGATCTGCCCGGGTTTCATCATTGATATTTCTGAATCCTGGGGTTCTTTCACCTTCACTATCAGTTCTGCGGATTCAAAAATACTGTCCCTGGACACAATTTCAGCCCCACATTCACTATAAAGAGTGTCAGAAAATGATGAACCAATTCCCGCATTTTTTTCAACAAGGACCTTATGTCCCTGTTTCACGAGTTCCCTTACACCCATTGGTGCCAGACCAACCCTATACTCTTCGGTTTTTATCTCTCTCAAAACTCCTACTATCATTGCAACCTCCTCTATAATGTTATTCGGTATCTGTAATAATTTGCATCTTTCCAGTTTGTATCATTCTCACCAAATCTGGTGAGAAAAACAACTATATCTCCGTTTTCTCTATCCTGATAAAATCGAAAATTTGATAATTGAACCGTTTCCGTTTCTCTGTTTTGTCTTGTATCAACGACAGTAATTGTTGATTTTTTTATACAAAACGGCTCTTCATTGATTTCAGCAATCACAAGCGGGTATCTTGGCCAGTTCCCTTTTGCTCTTTCACCTGTTATACAAAGGTTTCCAATCCAGTATAGTTTACCATTTTTTTCCGCTCTGAAAAGCGCAGAACCATTTGAACCTGACTCAAAAAATGTACCATCATCGCAAATCAGGGGCTGTGGCAAAGACCAGTTTTCTCCCTGGTCACTGGAAAAACAAACCCATTTATAACCGGGCCTTTCAGGAAACATGCTATTATCACCCCTGCATACCATTGCGATTGTTCCGCTTTTCAAAACTGCGATGGTATTTTCACCAAGTCCGCGTGAACTCATTTCAAGGTCAATTTCAGCAGGTTGACCAGTTGAAAACTCAATCTCACAATTCGTTAGAATTTTCGCTTTAATCAAAAACGAACGATTTGCCGGAGCCCAACAACCCTTATAATGAACAATATTCCGGTTTTTATCAATCATCCGTGTAATTGCAGGAATAAGTAATATATCTTTATTAAGCGCGACAGGAAAACAAAAACTGATGAAAACTCCTCCAGGTATGTGCAAACTTATTTCTTGTTCACCTTTCCATTTCTGCTCTTGCCAGTCAAAAACATCATAGACAACCCAAGATGGCCCATCAACATCAATTTTATTGCCAGTATAAGTCCTTTTTGAAGCGAATGTAAAAAGTTTATTCCTTGTTCTATCAAACAAACAAGCATTCTCAGCATATCTAATGTAGGTACCACCACTAAATTGATATCCTTTTAATCGTAATTGCGGTTGTGTCCAGCTTTTCCCGTTATCATGACTAAAACAATCACAGAAGTCATCATAGGCATCAGAATAATCCAATCTTCCATACCTGTGAATTAGTATAGGTTTTTCATTATCAACATAACTGATAAAACCTGGAAATACAGGTCTACCTTTTTCATCAACGCCCTCAAAAACATCTCTCTGAATTTTCATAATTCACTCCTGACTGGTACCAAGTATCTTCACAATGGCACCAATAAGGATTTCTGTGCCCTTTTCCATTGGAAGGTTTCTGTATATGCCAGGCGATGGACTGAATAGTTCTGTCCAGCCTGGCAAACTGGTGTAAAGGTCGTAAAGATTAAGACAGATGATATTTCTTTTAGCACAGAGAGCAACTGTTGCATCAGCGTAAATTTTAAATATGCCTGGAATTGGCGCAGAAGGAAAAGGAGTTACACATATTATCCTTTTTGCTCTTTTGCTCAAAAACCACATCTCTGCGTCAAGACAAGCAATATACTGATCAACTGGCGTTCTTCTTAAAAGGGTTTCTATTGAAGGAAATAAAATCACGGTATCAAAATCTCCCTTCTCGATCCGGGATTTTAACCATAAAAGGTCACCAATAGCGTGATAATGTTTTTCTTCGGGATACCTCAACCACTCAATGTTAATGTTCTTTGATAACTTCCCCTTCATCCTGTTGACAGAATTTTCAGGTATATCCCCTATGACTGTTAACTGACTGATCTGTGTATCAGTTCGTACGTCAGAGCATCTGTAATCGGGAACAAATGCCACTAACCGATTATTGTTTTCGTCCTTCAAATAAGGTCCATCAAGATATTCCTCACCAATCTGGTCAACAGGAACAAAACGCAATTTTTTCTGAGCAATGGTAAGGTCATCAAGTTTCAATTCTATTTCATGAATTTCCGGTTTCTCTGGAGAAAAAAATATATTGATAATTTCAGCATTTTCCTTTCCAGGCAACAGTTCAAACAACTCTTTACGCCCATCTATGGAAAGTTCAACAGGAACAGGTCCTGACATTAAAGACCCCATACGAACAGGCACAAAAAATGTTTCTTTCTGACCAACCAGATTTTTATGAGGAAGGATTTCAAGAAAAAGATTTAATTGGTCAGGAGACCTTTTTTGGAACAGGATTGTTTCAGAAAAGGTATCTGATTGCTTCAAGGTTGTGTTTGTAGCAAAAAGTTTAACAAATATTCTATCCTTGTAATCAACCCTTTTTAATATTTTATCTCCTGCACCTGATTGAATTTCATTGTCTATCGTCCATTCAAAGGTATCAGCGCCAGAAGACGCTGAAGCATTCAACAAAACAAGATTGAATTCTTTTCCTGAAAACGTAAAAGGTCCAGAAACCTCCTTATCAAAAAAGGCACTTGTTTTCTTATTTTCTTTGTTCCATAGAGTAATTTCTGTATCAAGAGGTGGATTTCCAATGGTTGTATAATCCCAGAATACCCTGCCATCAGCATGATAAAAACCGATGCCGGTGATCTCAACATTTTTATCAATTTTGTCCACCGGTATCAAAAGCTGTATCCACCTGCCAGTTTCAGGAAGATCACCCATGCGCACTTTATTCAGATTCTTCCACCTGATTATGTCAGAACCCCATGAAAAATAAACAGACTTCCTCTTCTGTGTCTGTATTTCAAGCATAATTTCAGATGCTGGCTGATTTTTATCAATAAAAACATACTGATAAAAAATATCCCCTGACTTTGTTTTCTCTTCAGGCACAACCGCTGTATAATGTGAATTAATCTTCTGTAAACTTCTTCCCGAGTGTGAAAACTTTCCGCTCAGACAAACATGAGAACCCCAGTACCAGAATCCTGAGGTTCTTGCAGAGGGGTTAATAAAATCATCAAGTATCACTCTACCCTCTGGAACTTCAAAAATCCCGGTGTCCTGTTTTTTATCCTCTGAAAGCCAGTATACATAGTAAGCATTATTTTTGTTTGTCCTGAAATATACAGTATCTCTTTGTTGCGAACCGTTTTTTATTCTGACGCACGGTACCTTCAGACCATCTGTATCTGCCACATAAACATACCCTTTTTCAGGCAAAGGCAGATCAACCTCAGCTATTTGCTGAAACTGTTTGAGCTGTGGCTGCTTAATTTTAAGTTTTGCTCGCAATGTATAGCCAGAACAATTATTCACAAAACAGGCGAGAATAATCAATATAATAAATTTTTTCATGATTTTTTCTCTATTTTTACTGCTATGTCTTTGGTAAAAGATGGAAGTGAAATTTCGCATTCACCATTCTCCATTCTCTTTTCAAAATCAGAAAATCTTTCACCTTTATAAGTATCCCAGAATTCTATTCTATAGATTCCAGGATCAAAAATTTCAACGACAAGTTTCACGTCGTCAATTGATTGTTCTTTTTCTGACGGATTTCTTGAATTGAAAACTGCGTTATCATAGACCCACAGATATGCAGAAGTCATATTTTGCATGCCAGTAACACCGGCTTTTGTAGAAATACTTCCAGATGCAGAAATAATTTTTGCTGTAGAAATCTGGAAATTTTTGCCTCTTCTATCCAGACCGTCAAGAAACCTGGCAAGTGCCCTGTAATGAAAGTACAGGTCTTTTTTATCAATAAAGGGCCACCACCAGAATAGCGCTGTCCCGAGCATTGGTGATAACGATGATGTCCATATTCCTGCATGAAGATTATTTTCAAGTTCTCTACTATTTCTTCCCACACCGAATTCATGAATTTGCATTGGTTTTTCAAAGGGTTTTCTCCTGAAATAATACTCCCGCATAGTATCAACTACTGTCTGACTGTACGCATTGCTGACAAGCGTTTCAAGTTCTTTCACTATCCAGACCATCGGGTCATCAGTGGGTCTGCAAATATGACTGGTAACGGGATGTTTCCACGGGTCCATTTTTCTTAAAAGAGAAATAAACCGCTCATGCCATTGTCTGATATTTCTGGAATCATAATATCCAGTAAGGTCAACCTCATTCCACATTTCCCAGAAAGCAATTTGGGTTGAATATCCCCAGCGCGCCACAATATATCTTAATCTCTTCAGAAACCATTTTTCCGCCTCACTACTATAAAAAAACTCATCAGGGGAATTCAAGAAGCCGCCATTGATAACATTATACGGATTGTCCCACCATTCAGCATCTGGCCTGATACTGAACTGTCCATGGTTAATAAGTGTTAGAACAATGTATATGCCGTTTTCCTTCGCTATATCCAGAACATAATCGAGTTTCCATGAATTTTCTAAACTGTAACGACCAATACCCTCATAATGCTGTGCATAAGCAGGAGTCCACTCAATACCCACCCACCATGCGCCCATCCACATTCTAATATAATTTTCAAGGTTATCCTTCATTTTTTTGAAATAACCATCATACGCAAACGTACCCATTCCTTTATCAGGGATGAATTCATATTTATAGGGCTGTCGTAAATCATCAGGAGAACGAAGGACATGTCCAATGGGGTAAAAAAACTTGCCATTTGAAAAAGAAAGACATTGCAAATCCTGGTTATCCCATCTGATAAATCCGGGATTCGTACCAGAAACACACTTAAACCAACCGCAGTCAAACCTTGTTGTTTTTCCAGCAAAATTTATAACAATTTCATATCTGTAATCCCCAATTTCTTCAGGCGCAAATCTTATACACCAGCGATGTTTCCCGTATGGATACAATTTTTCACCATCTTCCTCAAGACATCTAATATAGTCCCTGTCAAAAAAGGCAGGAACTGAAATCTCTTTACCTGAGGGTGAATGAAAGGTCCCTGCAATATCAATTTCTTCCGGGTCAAAGGGATTATCAAAAACAACAGGAACTTCAAACAATACCTCAAACTTGTCATACTGCGGAATTGTCTCTGCATTTGTTTCAAAATTAAAAAGGAAAAATTGCTGTTCTGCCTGTTTTGGAAGTGCCTGGATATTATCAATGTAAATGGTACCCGAGAACGGTAAATAGAAGAAAAATTTTATTCCAAATTCGCGAATATTCTTCTTTGTGTATCCATCCCAGCAGGCAAGACCTGTTGCTGGCTGCCACTCGGAACTTGTATCAGAGATATCAATTATGATTTTTTTCTTCTCGTTCAGGTTAATCTGATAAAGCCCTGTTTGAAACCATGTCCAGTTCTTGTCTTTGATGTAACAAATAAAAGAAACATAGTTTTTGGTTTTTGATGGTATGTAGATATCCAGAGATAGCACGTCAGAGTGTGTCAGGTCAAAATCAGCGTCAACCCTTATCCAGGATTCTTTCATACCCGATACATCAACAGCCAGTGAATTCATCCCGCTTGAAACAAAATTCTTTGAAATTTTCAGTGTTTGTTGCGGATACATCGAGTTCCAGTTCTGTATGTCATTTTCAAAGTCAAAAAGTGTCTCTGCTTGTAGCAGTGTTAATCCGCCAAACACCAGAACGATCCCGCTAAATATCAATTTTTTCATCAATTTCATAGACAATCTCACTTGTCCTGAAAACGGAATGTACTTTCAAATCAGTGTCAAATCTAAGTTGAAATTCTGTTCTATCTGTTTCAAAAGAAATTTCAGAAGCATCTTCATCCATTCTTGATTCTGTTTTTTCTTCCACAACAATTCTTATTTTTGGATAATACGCAAGCAAATCAGCAGTCGGCTTGAATTTTATTTTCACTTCATATTTTTCATTTGCAGGTTGAAAAACCATAGAACCGCCAGGCCCTGGCTCAGATGATTCTGGTGAAACAGATTCGAATTTTCCTGCCCTTGTGGAAAAATATACCTCAATTTTCATTCCTGGTTTCAATTTTTCAAAAATTATTGAAGATATTGCAAATTCTCCTTCAGTGGAATAATTGCGAATAACTTTGATTTGATTTGTGGTAATGTCATGCCAGGGAAAAATCAGTGAAATGCCCTCTGATTTTCTCCATCTGTCAGGACTGAATGCAATCCCTTTTTTTAACCTTGCAAAATACCTGTTTTCTTTTTGAAATATCATCGTAGGAGGATCTGTCATTGAAATTTTATCACTGGAAACACATTGTATCTCACAGTCAACGTATTTTCTGTCCGCAGCAAAAGGAATAATCTCGAGAATTTCAGTTTCCTGAAAAAGTAAAGGACAAGTTTCCGTAATAGAAATAAATTTGGTGAAAAAGTATCTTCTCTGACATAGATTGAGGACAACAAATTTGCAGGTGCTATCAACCATCGTATCCTCTTTTAGATACTGCTTAAAATTTTTCAAAATATCCTTGATCTGTTGTATGATAAATTTATCCTTCGTAGATGAAACAATTTCATTCAAAACTCTAATACCTTCATCAAAAAAATTCGCCTGAATCAAAAGTTGTGCTGCCTGAAATCTGGCGTATTCTCCAATGCCCTTATCAGAAACATACTCCTTAAGAATTTGATATGCCCGTTCAAATTGCTCAAGATTTATCAAACATCTAGCAAGCGGTTGAATTGCGCCTTTGTCTTTGTATTTGTTAACAAGCAATTCATAAAGTTCCGTTCCCTTTGAATAATTAGCAAGAACATCAGTATAAAGCGATGCTTCTCTTTTTATAATGTCCCGAATTAGTGCCTCATCAGTGATTCCTTTTTTGAATTCTTCATACATTTGAATTTTTTCTCTGGCTGTTTCCGGAGTCTCAGGAATACCTGCAAATTTCAAGTCCACAAGTCTGGAAAAAAGTTTTTTGAAATCCGATGATTCCCTGTTTTTTTCGTAAAGTTCAACAATCGATGGAGTAATTTTTTCTCTTATCAACTTCGCAGATTCAGTATTTGTCCTTGCAATACTTGTTATCATATCAATAGCCCATGATACTGATGTGTGCTCGGGAAAAACAACAATAAAAGAATAGAAAAAGCTTGCATCTTCTCTAAACCACCTGTACCAACTCTTCAAAATTCTTTCTGATACATTTCCCTTAGAACCGACGATCTCTTCTGCTTTTTTCATTCTCAAAAACGCATCCTGATACCTGTGATTTTTCAATTCACCCATCGCAAGCATAACATTGTACGAAAGCACATCGTTTTCCACTTTTCCTGCAAACTCTTCAAATTTTCCTGATTCCCATATCAATTCAGCAGCAGAAATAAGTGGCCAGACCTTGCTCGACCAGGCAGTCCCGAGAGTTGCTGACTTCAAAAAATATTCGGTTGCAAGTTCATTCCTGCCAAGATTTTTATAATATGTGGCAATCCTTTCACAGGATGAAGAGTCATCCGGTTTATATTCCAGCGCCTTTTTATACGCCTCAATTGCTCCAGCAAAATCATTGTTATTCCCTTTTTGATTTCCTATTTCTTTCAGGGCTTCTACAATAATATTTTTACAGAAAACTTCAAGTTGTTCTGTGTTTTGCACAGCCCTTATTTTATCAAGAAAAAAGTTACCATCCTCAATAATGGACTCAAAATTCTTGGTGGCTTTGTGAATGTTAATAAGATTCTGAAATGCCTGTCTTAACATCCAGGGATTTTTTGAATAATCAGCCCTGTTGAGAAATATCCTGAATATTTGAATTGCCTCCTGATTTTTGCCAATTTTTGAATACGCCATACCAAGATAAAAATATAAATCAGGATGCTCTAAACCTTCCTTAATTGCCCTATTTGCAAGTTCAACCGTCAAACTAAATTCGTTTTTCTGAAACGCCTTAATAATGTCCTTTAATTCAACCTTCTTCTCCTGGCAAAACATCATGCCGGGAAGCAAGAAAGCTAACATGAACAGTAAGATTTTTTTACTCATTCTCCCACTCATAGCCGAAAATTTCGGCTTTATTCAACTCAAACCGCAACGTAAGGGTTTAACATGCAAATTCAGAGAACATCTTTTTATAGGTTCACCCAATTATCAACCTTTTTAATCCAGGTTTTTGCACTATAGTATCTTACCATATTAACGTTTGCTATATGGAATGCTTCTGTCAATTTGACGTAAAAAGAAGTAAATTGTCTATTGTTGAAACACGTCTGTTACTCTGGTATGATATTAAAAAGGACCTGAAATGATCATACAATATTCAAATCTTGATGACAGCAAGAAAATATTTCTTAACAGGGAACTTGCAGATATTTTGTACCTGTGCAGAAAGCGAAAAATCTCTGTTCCGGAATTCGATATCAATGTTGTCTCTTTATCAGAGTATAACCAGATACCAGAGCATTTACAAAGCAAAATCTCCATCAAGATTCCTTCAAAAAATAAGCATTTCAGCAGTTTCAACCAGATGTGTGAATACGAAAACGATATTCAAACAAGTCAGGTAATCAGGGATGAAAATATTATCTGGATTATCGGCGCTGGTTCAGAAGGAGCCCTATACGGTTTCTATGAAACAATAAGAAAAATCACTGGTATCAGGTGGTATGGTACCAGTGAATTTGATATGGCATTTGCAAAACCAAACTCAGCAATCGAAGGAATATACAGGCCAAGAGTTCCTCTAAGGGGTTTTGAGTTCTCGCCCAAAAATGAAAATCATGAGTTTTCAGAGAAATTCTTGAAATGGATGGTCAGAAATAGATGGAATCTTCTTGACATCAATGTTTCTCATTGGGAAAAATATGCAAACAAACAGGAATTTATAAGATTGTGCAATACATTCGGGATAAGACTTGCCATCGGATGTCATGCTGTTGATTTTTTTGTTCCTGAATTTATTTATAACAAAACGCCGCACATGTTCGGTGTGCGAGATGGAAATCGCTGTATCACATCCACAGTGGGCTCTCCTGATATCAAAAAAAGATGGCAAACAAAGATACAGCCATGTTATACAAATTCTGAAACGCGTGAACTTTATGTTAACGCTGTTGTTGACTTTATCAACAATCATCCTGAAACTTATATTTTTTCTCTCTGGCCACACGACGGAATCAACAACTGGTGTCAATGCCAGAATTGTAAAGAACAATCGCCTTATGAGATGATGTATCGCATTGCCCTTGAAATCTTAGAAAAACTTGGAAGATTTATCCCTATTGAACTTCTCTGTTATTCGAACATGTTCCATCTTCCAGAGAAAAATCTCCCTGTATCTTCAAACACTTATACAATTTTCTGCCCGTATCTCAGGCAATATAAACATAAATTTTTTGAACCCGGATTCAATCAAAAGGATGTAACACTCGGTGCAAAATATCCTGATGAAGAACCAATAAATCCTGTGGATGACAGAGAATATGGAATTTTACTGTCGCAATGGCTACCCTATCTTAAAAAAATAGGTTCGGTTCTCGGCATATTCTCCTATTACCAGTTAGTATTTCATGACCAGACAGAAAGATCTGATAGGTCACGTTATTTATATCAACCAGAACCTGCCCTTGTTGAAGACGAAATTAACTGGTTTATAAAATCGGGAATGAAAGTATTTTACGACTGTTCTCCACCATACCCTGGTTTCTGGCCAGACGGAAGATTTTACGCATATCTACCACGACTGCTATGGGAAAATTCTCCAAATGCTGACAGATTTGTAATGGAATATTACAAAGCAATTGCAGGAGAAAGAGCTGAAGTATTGAAAAATATCCTGAAAACAATATCAGGTTTTATCAACAATAATGAAAGCGATGAAATTCCTTCATCAGATATTGTTAACATTGCGAAGGGAATTTTCAATTCATTAAACTCACCGTTAAAACAAAAGTATAAGCTATGGTTTGATTATGTCTTGCTTGGAAAACAATCCTGGAAAGCATTGAAACAAAAGAATATTGGTGACATGATTGAAGCAGAAAAAAAGATTATTGCTTTTTTCCAGGACAATCGTTCAGTTCTTGAAGATTTCATCAATGTTGACTATATGATAAAACATAGCCAGGCAATTATAGATTTTTATACTTCTCAAGAAAACCTCTGATAAACATGAACATTCTAAATATTTCAGGGAATTATGTTTGTTCCTGCTTATAAAAAATTGCCAGAAGCAACGTTTGATGAAAAAATAAGGCAACTTGATAAAATTCTTTCAGAATGCGTCCTGTGTCCCAGAAAATGCGGTGTTAACAGAAAGAAAGGCGAAAAAGGTTATTGCCGGGCTGATGCAAATCTTTGTATATCAAGCTATGGCGCCCATTCTGGAGAAGAAAATATACTTGTTGGCAAATTTGGTTCTGGAACAATTTTTATGTCCTGGTGCAATCTCAGATGTTGCTTTTGTCAGAACTATGACATTTCCCTTAAAGGAGTGGGTCAAATTGTTTCAATTGAGCAGTGCGTAGAAATCATGCTTTATCTTCAAAAAAGATATTGTCACAACATCAATCTTGTCACACCAACCCATTTTACACCACAACTTGTAAAGGCAATAAAGATCGCCAGTGAAAGAGGACTCAATATCCCGATCGTCTGGAATTGTGGTGGATACGAAAACATTGAAGTGATTAAACTTCTTGAAGGAATTGTTGATATTTACATGCCAGATATAAAATTTTCAAATCCACAAACAGCAAAAATATTATCAAATGCTTATGATTATTTTGAGCAATGCAAAATGGCAGTAAAAGAAATGTACAGACAGGTAGGAGAAATACACATTGAAAATGGTATTGCAAACAAAGGACTATTAATCCGACATCTTGTGCTTCCTGGCGGCATCGCAGGAAGTGAGGAAATTTTTCTTTTTATTAAGAATGAACTTTCAGAAAGGGTTTTTGTCAACATAATGGCTCAGTACAGACCATGTGGAAATATACCTGAAAACATAAATAGACCCATAACAAAAAAGGAATACTGGCATACAATAGAATCTGCAAGACGCATAGGTCTGAAAAATATTATGGTACAGAATTCATTGCTTGACTTTCAGTAAACTGCCTGATATATTAGTAAAAATCAACACAAGGGAGGAAAAATGAAAGAAATGTTTGTCTGTGTTTCAGGTCTATTAATCACCTCTATCCTTCTACAGGCAGGAATTAAAGACAACTCAAAACCCGCAAATATTCCAATAGTAAAAGAAGGTATACCTGTTGCAATCATCGTTGTTCCAAAACAACAAACTTCAACATCAAAATCCATTGAAGCAGCAAAAGAAATACAATACTACATTAAAAAAATGTCTGGTGCAGAATTAAAAATCATCAGTGAGGATGAAAAAACCCCGCAGGATATTTTAACCATACTTTACATTGGACATACTGACGCAGCAAAAAAGAAAAAAATTAAGATTCCTTCTGGATTTAATCCAGCAATCAGGCCTGATGTTTATGAAGAAGAAGGATATATCATAAAAACATCTGGAAATGATATTTTTATCGCTGGAAATGAAGATGGACCATATCAGGGAACAATTTACGCTGCTTATGCATTTTTAGAAAAACTTGGATGCCGCTGGTATTTTCCTGGTGATTGGGGAGAAATAGTACCACAAGTAACAACTATTGTTGCTCCAGCAATTGATATTGAAGCAAAGCCAGATTTTGCAATGCGGGGAATCTGGCTCGATGGACGATGGAGACTTTCTGCTGAGAACAGAAAAATCTATGCTCAATGGGGAAAAAAAGTCGGATTCAGTTCTGACTATACTGGTGGCCAAAAACTTTATCCTGTACCTGGAGATGGTTATCTTACCTGGCCACTGCATCCAAAAGAATATGCTGAAACACATCCTGAATTTTATGCAACGGACAAAACAGGAAAAAGAAATGTGACATCAAAAAGTCATCCGTCTTTCACTATGTTATGTCTTTCCAACAAACAGATGCAGGAAGAGTATTTAAAGAATGTTAAAGAAGCATTTGAGGGAAAAAGACAGTTTCCAAATGTTAGTGATCTCGGCATAGGAATCTCTCCGCCTGATGGAACTCCATATTGCTATTGCGAAACCTGTCTTGCTCAAAGTCAGAATTTTAATTATCCCAACTATATCCATGAAAGAATGCAGAGTGAAGAAGTGTTCAGTTTTGCTGTAAAAATCGCAGATACATTTCCTGACAGATGGGTGGCAGTTGCAGCATATGCCTTAAGAGAAATGCCGCCACAGGGAGTAAAACTGCGACCCAATATGGTCGTGATGTATGCGCCAATCAGTTGCTGCGTTCTTCATCCAAATAATGCCACGGATTGCTGGCGCAGAATTGAAATGATGAAAATTTTAACCCAGTGGTTAAAACTCACTCCACATGTGTGGCTTTATGATTATACGCCTGGTTTTCTTGTGAGTGGTTTTGTTCCTGAGAGAGATGTTTCAAACTTTGCAATCAATGCCCCAATTTATAAAAAAATTGGACTGAAAGGTTTTGGAAGACAGGGAAGCAATACCATGATGGCAACATGGATCAGTTATTACACTTCAGCAAAACTGATGTGGGATGTTCATGCAGACGTTGAAGCAATAAAAAAAGATTTTTATGAACAGTTTTTTGGAAAAGACGCAGCACCACATATTCAGGCATGGTGGGACGCATGTGAATCTCAACTCTTAAAAGGAACCCTCCATGTGCATGAGGACTGGCTCGTGAACAATCTTTATACAGAAGAATTCGCAAAATCAATTCATAAATACTATGAGCAGGCAAAAAAATCTCATATGACAGAAGAACAAAATAAGCGCTTCAGAATTTTTGAACTCATTGTTGAAAATTTTGAAGCATGGACCCAGATGCATGAATCTGAAAAAAATATGGATTACAAAAAGGCAAAAGAATCTGCAAGCAAAATGCTTGATACACAGAAACAACTTTATGAGATTTCTGAATTCCTTGTTGGAAAGGGTGCACTCACCAATCAATGGGAATGTTTCACAAAAGGAAGGGAAATAAGGTTAGGTAAGCTTCACCAGATGACAGATGGAGAATCAGGCATCATGATTGCACCTGTACCTATTGAGGCGAAATTTTCACGCGATCCATTTAATGAAGGTATTGTTGGTGAGTGGTATTTGCCAGAATTTAATGACAAAAACTGGGAAATGAAAAACACATTTTATTTATGGGACCAGCAGGACAAACCCCTTGACGCTATAGGACATGATTATGATGGCTATGGGTGGTATAGATTCTGGGCAAATATTCCATCAAACATGAAGGAAAAATCAGTACATTTTTACTGTGGTGGCGTCATCAATGAAGGATGGGTATGGGTAAACGGAGAATATGCTGGCCATAAATCACATGAATTATGGTGGAATGGTAAACATGATTTTGACCTTGATATTACAAAGTTTGTAAAATACGGTACAAAAAATCTCATTACGATCAGGGTCTGGAATAGTCAGGAAGTCGGTGGCTTATACCGCAGGGGTTTTGTCTGGTCTCCAAAATAATGGAATATACAACTCTTGGTAGAACAGGTCTAAGGGTAAGCCGGGTTGGATTTGGTGCATTACCTATTCAGAGAACAGAATTAAGCAGAGCCATTAAAATTCTACAATCTGCCTTTGAGTACGGTATTAATATTTTCGACACAGCAAGGGGTTATACTGATAGTGAAAAAAAACTTGGTATCGCATTCAAAGGCAAAAGGGATAAAATCATTCTTGCAACAAAGGTGCATGGACAAAATAAACAGGAAGTAATCTCACTTCTTCGGGAAAGCCTAAAACAACTTAAAACTGACTCTGTAGATATACTTCAACTTCATAATCCGGGAAAATTGCCAAACCCTGATGATGAAAGTTCTGCATACGCTGGCTTGAAGGAAGCACAGAAGAAAAAAATGACAAGATTTATCGGAATTACTGCACACAAACTAACAAATGCAAAATCTGCAATAGAATCAGGCCTTTATGACGTTGTACAATATCCATTCTCAATGCTTTCTTCAAAAGAGGAACTGGAGTTGATTAAACTTGCAAAGAAACACAATATCGGGCTACTTGCAATGAAGCCACTGTGTGGTGGGATACTTGTGGATATTAAAGTATCATTTGCCTTCCTGTGGCAGTTTGAAAACCTTGTTCCAATCTGGGGTATCCAGAGAATGAAAGAATTGAAGCAAATGGTCAATCTTTCAAAAAACCCACCTGAAATAGATGCTGAATTAGGACGAAAGATATCAGAAGAAAAAAGAACGCTTGGCTCATATTTTTGCAGGGGCTGCGGCTATTGTCTGCCCTGCCCTGCTGATATTCCAATTCCGATGGCAGCAAGGATGAAGTATCTGTTAAGAAGGGCTCCTTACAGAAAATTTTTAACAGTCCAGTGGCAAAAAAACATGTTGAAAATAGAAAACTGCAAAAATTGTGGGGTATGTAAATCCAGATGTCCTTATGAACTTAATCCGTCCGAATTAATGAAAGAAATGCTTGCTGATTACATTGACTTTGCGAAAACCAGAGGAGTGACTATTAAAATATAGGAGAAACATATGAAACATGACTATTCCCATATCCTGCTTGACCATTTTATTAAGAGAATGAGAAAAATCACAAAAGAAAGAGATGAAATCTTAAAACAGATAAAAACAGTCAAAGACGCAAAATTATATCAACAACAAGTAAAAAAGATAATCAAACAAGCATTTTCTCCTTTGCCAGAAAAAACACCTTTGAATCCCAGAATCACTGGAATTGAAAAAAGAAAAAAATATCGCATTGAGAAAATCATTTTTGAAAGCAGACCAGAATGTTTTGTCACTGCCAATCTCTATATTCCTGAACATTTCAGCGCTCCATTTCCAGCAGTAATCGGAACCTGTGGTCATTCAGCAACTGGTAAGGCAGAACCAAGATATCAGGAATTCTGCCAGCGTCTTGTTCAAAATGGTTTTCTTGTGTTTATTTATGACCCATTCAATCAGGGTGAAAGAGACCAATACATAACACTACCAAAGAACTCCATTTTAAGACGCAGTTGCTGCGCGGCACATAACATGATGGGCAAGCAACTGCAACTGATCGGTGAGTTTTTCGGTTCGTGGCGATTGTGGGATGGAATAAGAGCGCTTGATTACGTTTTAACTAGACATGAAACAGAGAAAAATTTCATAGGAATTACTGGCAATTCAGGTGGCGGAACCATGACCACGTGGCTGTGGGGAAATGAACCACGCTTTACTGCTGCTGCCCCAAGTTGTTTTATTACCCCATTCAGATACAACATCGAAAACGAAATGCCTCAGGATATAGAACAATGTCCGCCAGGGATACTTGGACACAACATTGACATTGCTGACTTTTTTATATCCCGTGCACCTGAACCACTAATACTTCTGGGGCAAAAATATGATTACTTTGATATCAGGGGGTTTAAGGAAATATGTGACCAGGTTAAAAAAATTTATAAAATCTTCGATGCCGAGGATAATTTTTCATTTTTCATTGGTAGTAATCCCCACGGCTATTATCCGGATGCACAAAAAAACATGGTTTCTTTCTTCTGTAAAATCGCAGGGAAAAAGGATATTAATTCAGAGCCAGAAATAAACATTGAAAAATCAGAAACACTATTTGCGACAGAAAAAGGCAATGTTGTTCACGCTGGTTCAAAACCAGTGTATGTGATAATAGGAAAAAAGGCAGAAGATATTGAACGAACAAGACCACAATTACCAGAAGATAAATTAAAAGAAAAAATTAGGAAACTTTTGAAAATTCCTGAAATAAAAGAAACCCCGCATTACAGAGTTCTCAGACCTCAAGTGATAAAGAAGTCTGTTATTGCAAGATATGCAGTAGAATCAGAACAGGAAATATGGGTAATTCTTAAAAAGAAAGCAGACAGACCTGATTTTATCTACAATCTCCAGATTGAAGATGAAATCAACTTATGCCTACCCCATATTTCTTCAGAAGACGAAATCCTTAAAAAAAGGAAGTTTCTACCAGGCATGGTTGAATACTTTGTTGATGTAAGGGGACTGGGTGAATCAATGCCAGAAGAAAAGAAAAACTTCTTCAGACCCTATGGCTATGATTTCATGATGGATATGTGTTACGCAATGTTTGGAGAAACTTATTTTGGCAAAAGAATTTTTGATGTGCTTTCAGTCATCAAATTATTGGAAGAAAAAGGATGTAAAACGATTAACTTATATGGAAATCATCAAGGAGCACTGATTGGATTGTTTGTTGCTTTTCTTTCTGTACCAGTGAAAAAGGTCTATCTTAAAAATCTGCCAGAGTCCTTTTGTTCTCTTTGTAAGAAATTGTCCACTGAACTTCCATCGGCAAATTTCCCGAAGGGAATAATGAAAATTACAGATATCCCTGAAATTTTAAATTATCTGAAGAAAACCAAAGAAGCAGTTGTTATAAGATAAGCCCGATCTTATTCCGCAACAACACTGACAGAAGATTTCAAATTGACCAGATATCCTGCTCGGTTATACCCGCTTTTTCAATCATTGATGCTGCTTTTTCCAGATCCAGATTATATGATTGATGGCAGTCAGTGCCAATGGAAAATTTCACTCCTTTGGATTTCAAAAAAGAAAGATATTCAAGATACTGCATTTTAAAGTTTTCCGGGTATGATGGATGAAGAAAAATTGCGTGCAGATTGATTTCAACAATTTTGTTATTTCTAACGACCGCATCAGCGAATTCATCATGCATACTTTTTGGTATCACATTAAAATCACTAAACCATGGTTCAAATTGTGCTACATATTTTTTCCAGTAACCTGAATGAAACCACCATGGATGGGCCACAATTGTCACAAGGGGATGTGTTGCAAGAA